>Ga0307378_10001690_pt1 | contig 35185 bp, 24 predicted proteins | sample UN1MG_FD_202238 | JGI IMG/M metagenome (GOLD analysis project Ga0307378, IMG submission 202238) | Soil microbial communities from Risofladan, Vaasa, Finland - UN-1 | ecosystem: Environmental > Terrestrial > Soil > Coastal area > Acid sulfate soil | place: Finland: Risofladan, Vaasa | collected... | reverse complement strand
TCGTTTAACCGTTTTGCCAACTCAACATAGGGCTCGTACATGACCACGTGAAAGCAGGTATGAATGAACTGATCTGCCTGTTCCTTTATGGCGGCTACCACCTGCTCGGCACAGTGGCCCACGTTCTGCACCCCTATTCCTCCTGCAAAATCAATGTACTCCCTGCCTTCAACATCCTCAATAACGGCCCCTTTGGCACGCTGTGCAAAGATCGGGGTTATGTTAAAGGGCCCACGCGGAACATGCTCCTGTCGCAAGGTCATCAGCTCTTGATTCGTTCTGTCTGCCATAGTCAATCTCCTCTATCTCTTTTTCTGCTTGCATCTCTTCTGCAGAACCTGTCTGCCGGTTTGCTCTGTTCCGCTCTCCAGAAAAGCAATTCCTGTACCAAACAAGGGAATCGCTCTGATTTAGCTAATCATTACGATGTATAATCAAATAGCCAGAAAGCCGCTGAGGACAGGCCAATGAGCAGGGAAGGCGTAAGGCGGCAGCTGGCATACCTATTCTTTATAGGGGTTTTGGGTGAACGAAACGCTGCGTTGGGTAGCGTACGAATGCGCTGCATATTGTCGCAAATAGTCATTATGATGATAAAATGCATCATTTTATGTTAATCCTTGGTTTTTTGGACTAGGGCCGATTTTGAAATCTTCATTGGGTATGTCCCTTTCTTCGACTTTAACATGCCTTTCACGTCCAAACACGATAATTTTTTCCAAAATTTTCCCAGTAGGTAATCACAAATACAAATCTGGATGGATTACCGGGGCACACCTTGCTCTGACCAACCCCTCAAACGGTAGTAATCAGCAAGCATCCTGTTAAAATCCTCCCGCCTCAAAACCTTTTTTTCTTCCCCTAAGGGCTCATCAAAGAATCGACTGGGCAGTGTATCATCCTTTTTTGTCAACCCTTCACGTATATTAAACCTTCTGGTGAGATCTATCACATAGGAGGCAGTTCTTTTAAGATAAGGTTTATCCATCTTTATGCCGGATGTTGCCTCAATTATTTCAGAAAGCTCATCCCACATATATAGATCACGGTAAAATCTACACACAATCAGCATATCATGAAGCGCCAACCTTTCCTCAAAATCAATAAACAACTCTGCCTTGCCTTCAACCTGGTCTTTGTCAATCATGCCAGAGAGCTCTGCCTTATAAAAGGTTGCCCGTAGGTGGCAGGCACCGCGGGGTGATGTTGCATAGGCAAGGCCCATGCCCTTTAAAACCCGGGGGTCATATCCTGCTGGTTCCATGCCTTTTACATGAATTGCTACATCCTCCATATCCCATGCCTTTGCAGCATATCTGATTCCCTTAGACAACGCCTCTCCAACGCCTCGCCGGGCAACAATATCACGGAGAAGGCCCGCGGCTGCATCAGCATCTCTATAAGGCAATTTTTCATTGATTTTCCCTGTGAAAGATGCCTCCATGGCAAAGGCACACAGATTTCCGGCAGTGATAGTATCCATACCCATCTCATCACAGATATTATTTAAATAGGCAATCTCTCTTAAATCATGGATCATGCAAAGCCCTCCAAAGGCATAAATTGTCTCGTACTCCGGTCCCTCGATCTTAAGCCCTTTATGGCGACCGTCCTGGACTGTGGACAGTTTTCCGCATGCCATGAAACACTGTGCACAGGCCCTTGGACTGGTCTTCAACTGTTCATTCATCTTCTCAGCACTCAATGCCTCCCAGCCATCAAATGTCCCAGCGTGCCAATACCTTGAAGGGAAAGCCTCAACCGAGATATTTATTGACACAAGCATTGGTGTGCCAAGGGTTCTGTAGGCCTTAGCCCCTGCATCGGTTCCCCCCTGGTCCCGAATCTTTTTTACAAAGTTGTCCAGGAGTTCAGGGTTTGCAACCTCTCTTTTCCGTGTGCCATGAAATGTCAGGCCTTTTACCTTCTTAGAGCCCAAAACGGCGCCAACACCAGTTCGACCTGCTGATCGCCAGTAGTCATTTTCCACCACGGCAAAAGGGATAAGATTTTCACCGGCGGGCCCAATTGTCAGAACAGCAACCTTTGAGGCTCCAACCTCCTTTTTAATGATATCCTCTGTATCATAAGTACCTTTACCCCAGATATGCGCTGCATCATGAAAGACCACTTCTTCTTCTGTAATTTCAAGATAGACAGGATTTTCAGATGCTTCCTCAAGAATAAAAACGTCATATCCAGTCCGGCTCATTGGTTCCGCAGCATGTCCGCCAGAATAGGATTCTGAGAATATCCCGGTGAGAGGCGATTTTGTAAATATCCCATATCGACTTGATCCTGGGATTGTGGTGCCAGAAACAGGCCCCAATGATATTATAAAGTTATTTTCAGGGGACAGAGGGTCTACACCTTTTTGATTATTTTCAAGTAAAAGATAGGTTCCCAGACCTTTTCCACCAAGGGTATTTTCTAAGACAGAATCTGATATTTCTTCTGCTCTATAGCTCTTATTTTTAAGATTAATACGAAGTAATTTGTTGAAAAAGCCTTTCATGTGCAACAATTCCCTTTATGTATGAATATTATCCTATCTTTTCCTTACTTTTTATTTAGAACGTGGATGGCTGAAATAACATGATTGTGCATATTTTTTAGTTAACTTCCCTCCAACACACCCCCATACGTTGATCGCATCACCTTTTTATCGAATTTGCCAACGCTTGTTCGAGGTATTTGATCTACAAAGATAAGTCTTTCTGGTATCCACCATTTTAATATCTTGCCCTCTTCCACATACTGCGTCATATGCTCCTTCAATTCCGCCTCGGAAATCTTTCCTTTATATTCATCCTTCGGAACTATTAAAACTACCGGGCGTTCTCCCCACTTCTCGGATTGTGCCCCAAAAACTGCAACTTCCTGGACCTTAGGATGCATGTTAATCAAGTTCTCCAGTGTTAGACTTGGAATCCATTCCCCACCACTTTTAACTACATCCTTAGACCGATCGATAATCAACACACTCTCTTCCTTATCTATCGCTGCCATATCCCCACTGTGCATCCAGCCATCCCGCCACAGCTCTTTTGATTTTTCGAAATCCTTGTAGTAGCCCATCGTAAGCCATGGGGCTCTGAGCACAATCTCGCCAACTGCCTTTCCATCTTTTGCAACATCGTTGCCCTGTTCATCTATTACCCTCTGCTCCACAAATGGAGGGGCTATACCTGTTCCGCTGAGAAACTCTATTTTTTTATCCTCCGTCCAACCAAACATGTGAGGTTTTAGATACTGAAGGCCCACTTTTGTATATACTTCTGTCATTCCCCATCCAGAGCAGATATCCATACCAAGTTCTTTTGCCCTTCTGGCAAGCATGGTGTTAAGTCGCATCCCTCCACCTTCATAGATAAGCCCATTAAAATATTCTTTGTATTGCTCAACATCTGGATGGGAAATAATCATGTTAAGCATTGTAGCAACGCATGCCATATAACCGCCCTGTTGAGGGTGTTTTTCTTTTTTTAGCATTTCTAAAAATATCTTCGGATCGAATCTGCCAGGATAAACTTGTTTGCATCCAAGGAATGTCGCCATATAGGGAACACCCCAGCCATGGGCGTGAAACATAGGCACAAGCTGTATTGTAATGTCACGGCGCGGATCTAATCCTCTTTCCCCTGAAAAACCCAGGAGCATATTTGACCAGATTAGAGTGTGCATTATATGCTGTCGATGAGTAAAGAAGCATATCTTTGGATCTCCGGTTGTGCCGGTTGTGTTACTTAATGATGCCACAGTATCCTCGTTGAGATCAGGATAGGCATATTGTGGCGATGCAGAGCGCAGCAGTTCCTCATACTCTGAGATCGGATGTAGTGTTGTCTCTGGCAGTTTTTCATCATCTGCTAATATGATATAATGCTTAACTGTTGTTAATTTGTCGCTAATTGACTCAATTATTGAAGTGAAATCTTTGTTAAAGATAATTACATCATCCTCTACCCGGTTAATGAGAAAGACCATCTGTTCCGGAGTCAAAAGTGGATTCCCCATATGCACCATAGCGCCCATACAAGGTACGGCGAAATATGTCTCAAGGAAGCGATGTGTATTCCATTCAAAGCAAATGACCTTCGAGCTTTCCTTCACTCCCAATCCTTTAAGGGCGTTTGACAGACGCTGGCATCTTTCATAAAGCTGGGCACAGTTCTCGCGAAAATGATCCCTGTAGACAATTTCACCTTCAGGTCGCATCTTTGCTGTGTGCTCCAATATATGTTTTAATATGAGCTGATATGCAAAGCCGGCTTTTGGAAATTCTTGCTTTTGTGTCATGACAAAGCTCTTTCATCCGTTTTAAGTATGGCAAAAAATAGATTTTTTAACTTAATGAGGTTGCTTACGGAAAGATACCTCTTAGTCTTTTGGCCTCTGCTACACGACCAATAGCAAGCATGTAAGCAGCCGTCCGCATACTTACCTTTTCTTTTACTGAGATATCATATACTTCTTTGAATGCCCTTGTCATAATTTGATCAAGTTTTTGGTTCACATCATTTTCTGTCCAGAATAGTTTTTGAATATTCTGCACCCATTCAAAGTAAGAAACAGTAACACCACCTGCATTAGCTAAAACATCTGGAATAACAAAGACACCTTTTTCATTGAGAATATCATCAGCAAAAGGGCTGGTTGGGCCGTTTGCCCCCTCTACAATTACCTTTGCCTTGATATTGTCAGCATTCTTGCTGTTGATTTGACCCTCCAATGCTGCTGGAACCAGAATATCACAGGGTAGCTCCAGAAGTTCAACATTTGTGATGTTATCGGCTTCCGGATAGCTCACCACCGATCCCGTTTTCTGGCTATGCTCATATACTTTGGCAGTATCTAAACCTTTTTCGTTGAGAATTCCTCCCTTCACATCCGATATCGCTATCACCTTGACCCCAAGCTCCTCAAGTAGCTCCGCAGCATGATAGCCCACGTTACCGTATCCTTGAATCACTACTGTGCAACGTGACAAATCCATGCTTAAAATCTTTGCCGCTTCGCGCAATGTGAAGACAGCGCCTCTGGAGGTGGCCTTAAGTCTTCCTAGAGAACCACCGATCGCAATGGGTTTTCCAGTCACAACGCTAGAACAGGTGTACCCCTTAAAGACACTGTAAGTATCTACAATCCAGGCCATCACCTGTGGATTGGTATTCACGTCAGGAGCCGGGATATCAGAATCTGGCCCGATAATGAGAGAGATCTCCCAGATATACCGTCTTGTGAGCCTTTCAATCTCCCTTTGTGACATTTTCGAGGGATCACATGTTACACCTCCCTTGGCCCCACCAAAGGGGATATTAACCACAGCGCATTTCCATGTCATCCAGCCTGCCAGTGCCCGTACTTCATCCAAATCGACATTGGGATGATACCGAATGCCCCCTTTGGCAGGACCCCTCAACGTGTTATGTTGAACCCGATATCCTGAGAGAAGCTCAATATGGCCGTCATCATATCTGAGCGGGAACTTTACAGAGAACTCTCTTCTTGCATGCTTGATTTTTTCAATTATCCATGCCTCCAAATTTAGACGCTGGGCCGCTATGTCAAATTGAAGATTATGCATGTCCAAGGGCTTGTTTTCATCATACTGATTTTTATCAATCATAATTGTACTCCTTCTGGGAGATCAAATAAGGCTCTTTTAAGATCTTCTTATTTATTTTTTAGATTAGCTTCTTTTGAGCTAACAGCCTTTAGTCTGGTAAAGCCAGCCTCCGTTAAATTCAAGGTGGCCCCCCTCATATCATTAGTTGAGAGATAAAAAAGCACAAACGAAGGATCTCCTTTCCGGATAAAATCATACTCTATTGGCTGAACTTCGTTAGCCTCTAAAATTCCCAGGGCCTTCTCCAAGGTGTTTCCTTCATCTTCAACCTCCAGAAGAATTTGTGCTTTAGATGGATGGGCCTGTAATGATTCAGACATCTTATCAAATATATCCACGGCAATCCCAGGAATTCATTTTGATTTATTTGGTGATTCTCTTTCATACAGAAAACAGCAACATCCATACCAAAGGAGGAAATATTGCCTTTATAGGAGTAGAGAGGTGGGGATGGACTAAAGTTAGAGCGGTCCTGAGAAGGATGGATTATGTATATGAAGATACGTGGGTGAGTTTAGTAACGGAATCTTTCTGATAAAATTGATGCAATTAACTATCATTATGCATTATTGCATCAATTCGAATGCCATATCGTTTAGCTTTTCGGGCCAGTGTGGATTGGTCAATGCTCAATGGGCCTGCGGCTTTTCTCTGGCTTCCGTACACCTTCAAGGCCCGAAAGATCATTTCCTTTTCCAGCTTCGCCACTGCTTTTGGAAGATTCCACTCATCTCCGGATAGATCAGGATTCGCCTTGGATTCGTTCCTAAGGATGTGGGATGGAAGATCCTTTAGGTCAATATGTTTTCCCGGGGCCAGAACGACCAATTGCTCCACTAGGTTCGCAAGCTCTCGTATATTGCCGGGAAATGAATAGCGACAGAGGCGGTCAACCGTTCGAGGGAGGATCAATTTGTTGGTTGAGAACTTGTCATTGCATTGCTTGAGAAAAAAATTGATCAGGGCTGGAATTTCGTCCGTCCTTTCCCTCAGGGGGGGAATATATAAAGGAATCACGTTAAGACGAAAGAAGAGATCTTTTCGAAACCTCCCTTGAGCCACCATCTCTTCGAGATCTTGATTGGATGCAGAGATAACCCTGGTGTTTATCTTCCTAGTGCTTGTGCCACCGACGCGGACAACTTCGTTTCCCTCTAGAAACCTCAGGAGTTTTACTTGTACGTTAAGTGGAAGATCTCCTACTTCATCGAGAAACAGAGTCCCTCCTTCAGCAATCTCAAAATGGCCAGGTTTTCCCTTGGTCCGGGCGCCGGTGAAAGCTCCGTCCTCATAGCCAAACAACTCAGACTCGATGAGAGATTCAGGAATGGCGCCACAATCAACCAGGATAAAAGGACCATCCTTGCGTTTCGAGGCTCGGTGAATAAGCCTGGCGAAAAGACCCTTGCCCACTCCCGATTCACCCTTCATCACAACGGTTGAGTCCACCTGAGCCACCTTTATAGCCCTATCGAAGACCTGATGCATCGATTCGTTTCGGATTACCATCTGTGAAAGGAAATCTTTTTTACTAATTATTTGGGAGAGCTCCATACGGTACCTACGTGCAAGGGCACGGCTCTCCTCCAATTCATTTCGCAAACTATCTAGCTCAGTGATATCCCGTTCATTTACCACCACCAGGGAGATCTCTCCTTGATCATCGAAGAACGGATTACCTGTCACAAGGATCTGCTTCCCATTCCTGAGCTTCTGAATTATGGTTATCGCCGTGCGAGCCTTAAGGACTTCCAGCGTCACAGACCGGTCAATCAGCCCTTCTCGGACAAGATCATCCATCTTCTTGCCGAGAACTTGCCCTGCCTTTATGCCGTTGATTTTTTCCGATGCACTGTTGATACGGATAACCTTTCCTTCATGATCGCATATCCAGAGACCGTCATAGGATGAATCGATTATGGCATTGGGGATAGTAACCATGCCCTATTGTGTCTTGAGTTCTGTGTAGATCATTTAAAAGCCTGGGATTCTTGAATCAAATATAAGGGATAGAAATCTGTTAAGGAAGTTTATCTTCTATCAGGGAGTTTTGCAAATGTTTTTGCGTCAGCCTCTAAACCTCATAAGGGCTTTACCCTTTTACGAGAATGAAAATAACCACGTATTTATGACATGTATCTCGTATTCAAAATCCTTCCTTACATTGTCTTTATACAGATAGACCCGATATGCTTTCTCTCTTTTTTATTGACTTCTAAGCAATCTCCAATTTACTTTATTTCGGCTTCCCTATGCAGCAATGAGAATTGAGTCCACACTTAACCATGGATAAACACGCGGGAATCTGTGTCAGGTCTTGACAGGCTGACCGAGAGTACCCCAAGAGAACTCTTTGACAAACGAGTATATTTGTCAAATCCCTCATAAATCCCTCCGAATCTCGGTGGATCTTTGGTATACTGCTGCCCGAGAACAGGAGGTTGAACGTGGCGAAATTCAAGGCATATACGAAGGATCAGTTACTGTTGCTCCCCCCATCACTCGATGATTTCATCCCAGAGAGCCACCTTGCACGACTCGTCGATCACATTGTTGACAGACTCGACACGAGCGGTATCGAGGAGAAGTACTCCGAGTTAGGCCAGCACACCTATCACCCCAAAATCCTCATCAAGCTCCTGTTCTATGGCTATGCCGTAGGAGAGCGAAGTGGCCGGATGATCGCCCGACGGTGTGAAACCGACACCGCCTCTATGTATCTGGCACAGCTCTATCGGCCAGACTTTCGGACCATTAATGATTTCAGGAAAAACAACATCCAGGAACTCGCCGACTGCTTTGTCTTTATCGTCCGGCTGTGTAAAGAGCTCGGGCTCCTCACCATCGGACAGATCAATATCGACAGCACCAAGATCAAGGCAAACGCAGCAAACCGCAGGACCAAAAGCAAAGACGACTATCAGCGCTGGCTCGACACCGTGAACAAGAAAATCAATGATATCCTCACCGAAGCCGAGGAGGTCGATACAGAAGAAGACGAACGCTACGGAGACACACGGGGCGATGAACTGCCTGACGATATCGCTACCGAAGAGAAGCTCAAAGAGAAACTGGAATACATTCACAAGCGCTTTACCACCACCAAGGAGAAACGCAACCTCACCGACCCCGATGCGCGCTTCATGAAAGGCGGCAACGGCCGAATCGACATCGCCTATAACTGTCAGGCAGCGGTGAGCAATGAGCAGTTCATCGTCGGCAGTGAGGTCATCACGGATGCCAATGATCGGAGGGCATTAGCGCTCATGGTTGAAACCGCTGAGGCCACCAGTGGAGCGGTGATCACCGAAGTGACCGCCGACACCGGTTACTCCAGCTATGAGAACGATCAATACCTCGCAGAGAAAAACAAGATCGGCTATATCCCTGATCAACAGATGACCAAGGGCACCGAGAAACAGGCCGACCCCTATCACCAGGATCGTTTTACCTATGTCAAAGAGCGTGATGAATATATCTGCCCTGAAGGCCACCGACTCAGACATTCCAAGGTTCGAAGGCACGATACGAGCTACCGAACATGGCGACAGGTGATCTATCAGGGGGAAGCCTGCCCCACCTGTTCACGCAAGAGCCTCTGTACCCGCCAGCGCTATCGAAGCATTGCACGGGATGACCGGAAGGCACTTCGAGAGCAGATGCGTGAGCGCTTAACGAGTAAAGAGGGTCGTCAGAAATACCTCAAACGGCTCACGACCTGTGAGCCGATATTCGGGAACCTAAAACACAACCTTGGATACCGGCACTTTCTCTTGCGAGGGCTTGAAAAGGTCAAGGGTGAATTCCGATTGATGTGCATCGGGCATAACCTCAAAAAGATGAATCACCTGTTGGCTGCCACGGGATGAGAAAAACAAGCAGGATAAGACCTCAAAGGATAATTGCCACCGCAAAAGATCTGGATCCTGATATTTCTGGCTGATCTTGGTTCTCGTAGCTAAGCAATGACCAGAGGTTCATTCGTTCAATAGTTCTCGGTCAGCCTGTCAAGAGCTGACCCTCGCTAATCGGCCGCCACGATTGGGCTGTGCTCAAGGTACCTTGGCTCGCACCAAGACGTTCATACAAAACCGTTGTCTCTATGCCATCCATCTTACAAAAATGTTGCTTCTGATGAAGAACCGAATCCGCTATTTTTAAACAACTACTTGATACTATTAGATATACTGTTCTGGCCCGGGTTTTGCTTTTCAAGCTAGTAATCTTTTAATGGGTCCGTGCTGATACCAGGAAAAACCGAGGAAGCTTTTTCCGAAGAAGCAACGCGGCGAAGGGGCGGAAAAAAGTGAGGAGCAGCATCTCCTTTTTTCCGCATTTTTTTGGACTCAAAGAGCAAAATCACTCTTTATGGTAAAGAGCTTTCGGTTTTCCGGCTCAGGAGCGATTTATGACGGCAACACTTACTGGAGATGAATTCACCGTGGCCCTCTTTTACTGCCAGAACACCCCTGGAAGCGGGGAGCATGAGAGGCGTTCTCTAGAGAAGCGATTTAGAGCATCTCTGCGCCTCTACCCCCTCCCCTGTGGCGGCAGGCTGGAGCCTCGTCACCTGCTCCGAGCCCTTGAGGAATTCGCGGACGCGGCCTTTGTTCTCACCTGCCCGGCAGGGGAATGCCGTTACTTCGAAGGGAACCTAAGGACGGAAAAGAGGGTGCAACACGTTCGAAACATTATCGAATCCATTGGGCTTAAACCCGAACGAGTTGGATCTGTGATGAATTCGAAAGAAGACCCAAAACCGCTTGTAGTTATCGCCCAGGGCATCATGGCTGAAATTGCCCGGCTTGGGCATTCACCTGTATTACACCCTCGACCCCCCTGGACAGATACCAAAGAAAAAGGAGAAATGCCTTGTGATTACCGCTGAACAGAAACCTATTGAAGAGATCAGGCGGATGATTGAGCCGTACACGAGCGTCCTCCTCATTGGATGCGGCTCTTGTGTTGCAGAGTGCGCGGCAGGCGGGGAAAAAGAAACCGCGATCCTGGCATCAGCCCTCCGCATGGCAGCCAAGATGGAGGGAAAAACGCCCGTCATCCATGAGAAGACGGTGGAACGGCAGTGCGTCAAGGATTTCATTTTACCCTTGGCCGAAAGCATCGATGACTATGAGGTTGTCCTATCCCTTGGCTGCGGAGCTGGGGTCCAGGCGGTAGCCGAGCTCTTTCCTCAGATTCCAATTGTTCCCGCTCTTAATACGGGGTTCATCGGCGAAACCCGCGATCAGGGATACTGGGTGGAGACTTGCACAGGTTGTGGGGATTGCATGCTTTACTGGTTCGGCGGTGTCTGCCCCCTGACACGCTGCGCCAAGCAGCTCTTGAATGGGCCGTGTGGCGGATCTCGCGATGGGAAATGCGAGGTGAACCCTGAAGTCCCCTGCGCCTGGCAGCTGATCTTTGAGAGATTATCGGCTTTTAATGCGCTGGACAGGCTTGAGGACATTTATCCGCCTAAAGATTGGTCTCAGAAACAGGGGTTGGGGCCCAGAAAGATAATCAGAGAAGATCAGCAGAGGCAAGAGACATGAGTCAATTAAAGAAAGTCCTTGCTATGGGCGAGCTTGCGGTCACCGCCGAGTGCGGCCCTCCTAAGGGGGCTGACCCCGATGCTATCTTGAGAAAGGCGGACCTCTTGAGCGGCAAGGTGGACGCCATCAACGTAACCGACAATCAGACAGCGACCGTCCGGATGTCAAGCCTTGCTGCCTGTTCCCTTTTGCTGTCACGCGGGCTAGACCCGGTGTTGCAGGCAGTGGTCAGAGACCGAAACCGGATTGCGCTCCAGTCTGATATTCTGGGAGCATCAGCCCTCGGCATCAGAAACATCCTCTGCCTGTCCGGCGACCACCAAAGCTTCGGCAACCAGCCTCACGCCATGGGCGTATTCGATTTAGACTCCATCCAGCTTGTTCAAACAATCAAGACCATGAGGGATCAGGGAACCGTTTTAGGCGGCGAATCCCTGACGAAATCCCCCCGGCTCTTTATCGGGGCGGCGGCCAACCCCTTTGCAGATCCTCTGGAACTGAGGGTAATCCGTTTGGCCAAGAAGATAAGGGCCGGCGCCGACTTCATTCAGACCCAGTGTGTATACAACCTGAAGAGATTCAAGGAGTGGATGAGCCTGATCACAGACAGAGGATTGCCTGAAAAAACAAACATTCTGGCAGGGGTTACCCCCTTGAAATCGTCGGGTATGGCACACTACATGAGGAATAGGGTCTCGGGGATAGATATCCCCGATGAGGTCATCAAAAGGATGGAAGGGGTTAACAAGACCAGGCAGCGTAAAGAGGGCATCCAGATCTGTGTTGAGACCATTCAGGGGCTCAGGGAAATGCAGGGCATCAAGGGCTTTCATATCATGGCCATAGAATGGGAGGAGGCCGTTGGAGAAATCGTTGAGCGGGCGGGGCTCCTGCCCAGACCCTCTCTCAATCAAGATCGAGGGCAGTTCTTCTATGTCGTCTAGGTATATGATCCATACACAGTCCGCGCTTTCGAGGTTCAAGAAGATCACGAGATCGGGCGTCATCGCATGGGAGGAAGGGTGCCTCAATTGTCCTGTCTGTGTGAAACGTCAATGTGTGTATGGGGTCTATGATAACCGTAGCTTGGACGCCAGGCAGATGATCGATTCCCTTGATAATGAGTGCATGAACTGCTTGAGGTGTGTGCAGGGTTGCCCCAAGGAGTTGATCCATAAATCATTGAACCCCGAATACCATGACATGGGGGATGTTCACTGGACTCCCGATATCATTTCCACGCTATGGGATCAGGCCGAAACGGGCAAGATCCCGGTTTCAGGCGCGGGGTATCCCGGACCATTCAGCGGACCGGGCTTCGACTCCATGTGGACCGACATGTCCGAGATCGTTCGACCCACAAGGGACGGTATCCACGGCCGTGAATACATCAGCACCACCGTAGATCTGGGCGGAACCCCGTCACACTTGGAGTTCGGTGAAAACGGCGATCTATTAGGAGATCCTCCCACGCTCATCACCATTCCCCTGCCCATCATCCTCAAAGTTCCCTCGTTTGGGGCAATAAGCAAAAAGACATTGCGGGGATGGGCCATGGCAGCGAGGCGCCTTGAGACCTTGATCGCCCTTCCACAGACCATGGTCGATGATGCACTCGACGAGTTCTCCCAGGTGCTGATTCCCATGGTTTCGCCCGAAGCGCCCGAAGTGGGCATTATGCCAAAAGGGGTGCGCCTTGTTGAGATACCCTGGGAGAACAACTGGCACCGCAGAGTCAAGAAGGTCAAACAGGCCTTCCCCTCGATGCCGATCTCCGTGAGGGTACCCATGGACAAGAACATGGAAGAGAGGGTTTTCTCTCTGGTAGAGGAAGGTGTGTCTATAATCCATCTGGAGGGCGACTCCAATGCCCGGTTCCAGGATAACCATGCCCGGCATCTGAAGGACGGGATTCGCGCGGTCCACCTGAAATTCGTTGAGGAAAACGCGAGAGATGGGGTCACGCTCCTTGCCAGCGGCGGGATAGCCATGGCCGAACACGTGGCAAAATCCATAATCTGTGGGGCGGACGCCGTTTTTGTAGATTTCCCGATCCTCATCGCCCTGGAGTGCCGCATGTGCCGCCGGTGTACCCAGGGGCTACCCTGCCCCGCAGAGATAGGCCGCACCTCGCCATCGTGGGTGGCTGCACGTGCCTTGAATCTCCTAGGTGCGTGGCATAATCAGCTCTTGGAAGTAATGGGTGCCATGGGTATACGGGATGCCCGGCGACTGCGGGGAGAGGCTGGTCGCGCCATGTTCTTCCAAGACCTGGACAGGAGCACCTTCGGATTTTTGGGAGAATTCGAGGAGGGGTGTGAGTTTGACTAACGCTGCTGACCATCGGTTTCCAGAAGCCGTGAGAACGGCCTCGCGATTCAGAAACCCCATTGGGAAATACCGATTGAACCGAACCGAAGCATGCATCGCATGCGGTAAATGCGTTGAGCTCTGTCCCTATGGGGTCCATATCATACGAAGAGGCCGTGTTCTTGTCAAGAACCATTACCGTTGCGCGGGACCCGACTGCATCCAGCCTTGCTACGAAGAATGTCCGGTGCAGGCCCTCTCTGTCAAACGAAATCCGGATTTTGATGCTATGGGTGATCTCCGCTGGACACCGGACCTCTTGGCCAGTACATGGCATATGGCCGAGTTCGGCACGACTCCTCCGGGAGGCCTGGAATACAAGGTCGGCGATTCGGGAGGGGGGTTTGACAAGCTCCGCCTCATGTTCAAGCCCGGTAAATACAACACAGAGCAAACCCAAGATGACGAGGTGGACCTTTCAGTTCTCCTAAACAGGAGAAACGACAGTGCTCACAAGGTCACCATCGGGGTTCCCTTTTACGGGGGTGGAATGTCCTATGGTTCGGTAAGCATTGCAACGATGCTCAGCAGGGTGAGGGCTGCTGGTGCACTCGGCACGTTTTGCTGTACGGGAGAAGGGGGATACCCCGATGAACTCAAACCCTATGACGATCATGTGATCACGCAGGTAGCCACCGGCCTGTTCGGGGTCAGCGAGGAGACCATCCAGAGGGTTAAGATCGTCGAATTCAAATACGCCCAGGGTGCAAAGCCGGGCCTGGGTGGACACCTCTTGGGCGACAAGGTGACACCGGGCGTTGCTCGTATGCGTGAGGCAGTAGTGGGCTATCCCCTGTTTTCGCCCTTCCCGTTTCACAGCGTCTACTCTGTCGAGGACCACAAGAAACATGTGGACTGGATAAAGGCAATAAACCCAAAGGCAGTGGTTTCGGTGAAGGTTTCCACGCCAACTGACGTGGATATGGTGGCAGTGGGGAGTTACCACGCGGGCGCTCACATCATCCACCTGGACGGGAGCTACGGCGGTACGGGCGCCGCACCTGATATCGCAAAAAAGAATATCGCAGTTCCAATCGAATACGCGGTCCCAAAGGTCCACCGCTTCTTGCAGGAGGAGGGTGTCAGGGATCAGATCGCCGTAATCGCCAGCGGCGGGATCAGGACCCCCCACGATGTGGCTAAGATCATAGCCTTGGGCGCCGACGGCGTCTGCACCGGTACTGCCGACCTCGTGGCCTTGGAGTGTGTGCGCTGTCACAACTGTGAAAGCGGGCGGGGCTGCGCGCGGGGCATTGCCACTACCGACCCGGAATTGGCGGAGTTGATCGATCTGGAGTGGGGAACTCAACGGATCATCAACCTGTTCGTGGCGTGGAGCCGGGAGCTGACTCGAATTCTGAAGAGGCTTGGCATGAAGAGCATCGGGGAACTGGTTGGCAGGACAGACTGCCTGGTGCATCTGGATTACATCAATAAGTGAGCTAAGATGCCTGAAGTTAAGCAATTCAAAAACTGAATCCCAGGCTGTATCCATGATGAGAAAGAATCAGACCATAAAGACTATAATAGAATCCAGAAAACCAGTGACAGACGATGTGATCACGAGAAATCATTACAAGAGAGAGGACGAAGGTGGCTGTGGTGTAACGGGGTTTGCCTGTAGCGTTCCGGTTAGGGGAAAACACATCTTTGAGCCATCCAAACAGATGCACAACAGGGGAAACGGCCGCGGAGGGGGAATAGCGGCTATGGAATTTGACCCTGAATCGCTTGGGGTTTCAAGGGAAATCCTTGAACAGGACTATATCCTCCAGATAGCGGTACTTGATCATGGGGTCATCCATGAGCTCGAGGGACAATTCATACGGTCTTGCTTTAAGGTCGATTTCTCAGAGCCCCTTCCACATGTAGATGATTACCGCGATATACCAGGACTTGAGGTGCGGCCGCCGGAGGTCTGGCGCTACTTTGTGCGTGTGAGACCCGAGGCTCTCAAAGCCTTCAGGGCACAGAGCGGTCTGGAAGGCATCACTGAGCGGCAAGCGGAGGATGAGTTTGTGTATCAAAACAGTTTCAAGATCAATAAGGCTTACTATGATGCCTACGGCGAGCAGCAGGCGTTCGTCCTGTCCCATGGAAGGAACCTCGTTGTTCTCAAGATAGTGGGCTATGCCGAGCAGGTTGTTCAATACTACCAGCTGGAAGACTTCACCGCCCACGTCTGGATCGCGCACCAACGGTACCCTACCAAGGGCCGAGTATGGCATCCAGCCGGTGCCCACCCCTTCGTTGGTCTCAATGAGGCATTAGTCCACAATGGAGATTTCGCAAATTATCACTCGGTTACCGAGTACCTTGCTCAGGCTAATGTCTATCCCCTATTCTTGACCGACACCGAAGTCTCCGTCCTGCTCTTTGACCTTTACAGCCGCACCTATGGGTACCCCCTGGAATATGTAATCGAAGCCCTCGCTCCCACCATGGAACGGGACTTTGCCCAATTACCCGTGGAAAAAAAGAGGGTCTACCGAGCCATTCAGACCACCCACATTCACGGCTCTCCTGATGGCCCCTGGTTTTTTATTATTGCCCGCAATGATGTGGAAAACAGACGGCTCCAGCTCATCGGGATCACCGATACCTCCATGCTCAGACCCCAGGTGTTTGCCCTTCAGGACGGCGAGGTGCAGGTCGGCCTGATATGCTCCGAAAAGCAGGCTGTCGATGCGACCCTCAAGAGCCTTGCTGATGAAGACCCTCGATTCGGAATGTTTGCAGATCGTTACTGGAACGCCCGCGGCGGAAGTCATACTGATGGGGGATCCTTTATATTCAACCTAGATGAAAGCGGTGGAACCACAGGTGATTACAAACTTACCTGTGTAGATAAGTTTGGCCGGGAGATCAAAGCACCGGACAACGAAATCCCCTACATACCGGACCGAGGTTCTTTCGCGTTGGGTGGCAACAAGAACCCCCGGCTTGATCTATCCAGCTTTTTTGAGCTGCACCGTTCCGATCTTCTATCTGAGTATGTGAAAGAGGGCCTAAGAGATTGGAGCTTTGAGGAATTGCTGGATTGCCTGAGCGAGATCAAGACATGGGCCCTGAAGGAGGATGCCTATTTCGAAGTGGCGTTGGCAGCTTTGACCCAGTTGCTTGATCGTCGATACCCGACCTATGGCAAGAAACGCCGCTCTATTCTCCAGTTGCTCAACCAGACCATTGAGGGTATTCTCCGCTCCTTCCCGTCACTTGAAAAGGAAGATGGAGGCCCGTCCTATCGATTGGTAAACCGGGAAACGAGGCGCTCCTTAAGAGGGCCATGCCCCGAAGAGAAGGGCCTTATCATCGATGCCGCCCTCTTTCCTCCTGAGGGAGAGCACTGCGACAGTCGTCTTCTGGTAGAGGCCTTTTTCATGGGCTGGCGCCGGTTTGTCGTTTTCGGTCTTAAAGGCCAGCGGTTCCATGGATCGGGCCTCGGGCCCGACTCGCACGGTGCACAGATTGATATCTACGGCAGCTCAGGCGACTATCTGGGTTCGGGCATTGATGGTCTCACGATTGCGGTCCACGGAAACGGACAGGATCAGATCGGACAGATCATGAAATCCGGGAAGCTGGTCATCTATGGAGATACCGGGCAGACACTTCTTTACGGCGCCAAAGGCGGAGAGGTGTTTGTGATGGGCAATGCCGCGGGTCGACCACTCATTAATGCAGTGGGCAAGCCTCGGGTGGTTATCAATGGCACCTGCCTCGATTATCTGGCTGAATCCTTTATGGCAGGCGATCCCATGAATGGAGGGGGGTTTGTGGTTTTAAACGGCGTCGAATTCGACGACTCCGGCCGAGTGCGACCACAGGCGACGCCCTATCCGGGCTCCAACCTCTTCTCCCTCGCATCGGGGGGTGCCATCTATATCAGAGATCCACTCGTGCAGGTCGATGAGGAACAACTGAACGGGGGTGAAATCGTTTCCTTGGAACAGCGGGATTGGGACTTGATCCTCCCCTACCTTGAGGAGAATGAAAGGCTGTTTGGCATTTTCATTGAGAGAGATCTGCTTTCGGTAAACGGGAGCCAGATGAGCCCTCTTCGGGTTTATCGAAAGGTGAGGCCAAAACAAACTAACATGGAAGGATCTGGTTTAGACGAATGGGAAGGATAAGGGCACGCCCTCTTGCCTGCTTTGCCTGCCATGCTTTCCAAAAACAAACCCTTTTATGTCCCATGGGTTTTGGGGTATTGTAGAACGCAGGGCGCCAGAAACGATGAGCCACGTAACCCCAGAAGCTCTTTCCCTATAGTCGGGCCTGTAATCATGCTGAGCAAAAGGATCATTCCCTGTCTGGACGTGAGAGACGGGAAAACCACAAAGGGCATTAGGTTTCAGGATAACAGGGATATTGGTGACCCCGTGGAAATGGCCCGATTTTATTACGAAGCGGGGGCAGACGAGATCGTCTTCTACGACATCACCGCGTCCAGTGATCGGCGCGACATCATGATCGATGTGGTGAGAAGGGTGGCGCAGGAGATATTCATACCCTTTTCCGTGGGCGGGGGGATCAGGACCATCGATGATATGCGCCGGGTCTTACTCGCAGGCGCGGAGAAGGTGAGTGTCAATACCGCTGCGGTCCTGAACCCGAAAATCATTGCCCAAGGGGCCAGGGCATTCGGCAGCCAGTGCATTGTCCTTGGGATGGACGTCAAAAAGGTCAACGCAACCAAAGCCGTGCCATCTGGCTACGAGATTGTGATCCATGGAGGCCGCACCCCAACCGGCATGGATGCCCTGGCCTGGGCTCAAGAGGCCGAGAGGCGTGGAGCAGGTGAGATATGCCTTAATTCAATCGATACTGACGGCACACAGGAAGGCTACGAATTGGAGTTGACGCCACTCATATCCGAAAATGTCGGCATCCCTGTTATTGCATCGGGTGGCGCAGGCTCCATTGACCACATCTATGAGGTGTTTACCAAAGGCAAGGCGGACGCGGCCCTGGTTGCCTCAATAGTACACTACGAGACCTATTCCATCAGACAAGTCAAACAAGCCCTGCACTCACGGGGTGTAAAGGTGAGGATGACTTGGTAAGCAAGGAGTTGGAATGAACCCCCATGCATCACCCCTTACGTTCCTACCCAAAGATATTTGAAGTTCTCGCTTCATCTGGATAACGCTTTATTCTTGAGCAAATGAAGCTCCCTGCGATAAACTGCAGGGTATTCTGGCGAAGGCGAATAACAACTTCCTGAGAGATAAATCAGAATATACAAAAAATGCTTTACAAGCCCTCGCAATTTGCATATATATGCAGCTATCATGAATGATTATACAAAAAGAATACGGCTGCACCTTTTGAAAAAAATCATCTCTGAGCAGGAAGTCTCAGACCAAATTCAACTGCTCAATCAGTTGAAAAACAGTGGGATTCAGACGACGCAGGCAACCATTTCAAGGGATCTCCAAGAACTCAACGTCGTCAAAGTGAGAGTCAAGCCAGGACATTATAAATATGAGATTCTTGAAAAAGCGTCCGAAGGCAATCTCAGAGAGCAATTGAGAGTCGTATTTGATAATTTCGTCGATGAGATCAAGTCCACCAATAACCTTATCGTGATAAAAACCGCACCTGGTAATGCCAACAGTGTGGCGGTTATCGTCGATCGTCTTGAGGTACCGGAGATACTCGGTACGATCGCCGGGGATGATACTATGCTTGTTATTGTCGATACGGATGAAAACAGAAAGAGAATTGAAAGCGAATTTGTCGCTGTACTAGAAGAGGCGTCATAGGTTTCACTGAGAAAAGCGAGGTGGTCACTCTTTTGTTCGGAAATCTAAGCGTAAACGAGGATCACTGCAGACGTGCCATGACGAATGAGCTTTTTGCCACTGAAAAGGCCTACCGGCTCGTAAAGCAAGGAATACCTTTCAGGGATGCCTATTTAACCGTCGCAAAAGAATTCTTTGACAATCACCAAGAAAACGGCTTAGTGCTTCGATTCGCAAATACACTAACGTATTTTGAAGCACGGAAGCGGAGGAAAAGCTCACTCAGCACTAAGTCCTGAGGGCTTCGACTGAGACATGTCGACGAGCTCACGTCGAGTCGCTCAGCCGAAGGCTGAATTAGTTCGTTATCGAAATAATGAATCGAAGGACTTAGTTTTCTCTCTCTCATTGCAATGCTCCCGGCCTGGTCATTTCAAGCAATTGGGGACACAGGAAGCCTGCGCATTTAGAAATCGGATATTGGGTTTCGGTAAATGGTCATGACTGATACAAAATAGACCCATTATCAAAAACATGTAATGCATACATAGAGATGAGGTCCCATACATGGGTCACGGGAGGCACACTGTTAAACTTGTCTTAGAAGACGGCAGCATTTTTCCCGGATATACCTTCGGTTCCAAGAGATCCGCGGCCGGAGAAGTAGTATTCAACACCGGCATGATCGGTTACCCAGAAAGCCTGACCGATCCGTCCTATTATGGCCAAATACTGGCTTTAACCTATCCGCTCATCGGCAATTACGGTGTTCCCGGAGAAAAAAAGGAAAATAACCTATTCACCTATTTCGAATCAGATAGAATTCATGTTGAAGGCCTAATCGTCGCTGATTACTCTGCAGACTACTCCCATTGGAGCGCAGAGAAATCTCTGTCTGAATGGATGAAACAACATCACGTCACCGGGGTAAGTGGAGTCGACACAAGGGCACTGACCAAGAAGCTGAGAGAAAAAGGGACCATGTTGGGGAAGATTGTCTGTGACCATAAAGATGATGTCTTGCTTCAAGACCCCAACAAAAGGAACCTGGTCTCTGAGGTGAGCTTCAAAGAACCTTTTGTATATGAAAAAGGCAGCACAAAGGTCGTGCTGGTCGATTGTGGCGTGAAAAATAGCATCATAAGGGCCTTTTTGGAAAGAAACCTCACGGTTATCCGGGTTCCATGGAACTACGACTTTTCAAAAGAAAAAACAGACGGCATCGTCATTTCCAATGGACCCGGTGATCCCAAACAATGCATTACAATCATAGAGAATCTCAAAAGAGTGCTCTCCGGAAATATTCCAATCCTCGGCATTTGCCTGGGCTCTCAGATCTTAGGTCTTGCTGCCGGGGCTGACACATACAAATTGAAATTCGGGCACAGAGGTCAGAATCAACCCTGTGAAGAAAGCGGGACCAGGCGGTGTTACATTACATCCCAAAACCATGGGTATGCCGTGGATTCCGCTACCTTGCCTCAGGACTGGCGGGAGTGGTTTTACAATACCAATGACCAGACAAATGAAGGTGTCATACATATTTCAAAACCATTTTTCGGAACACAGTTTCATCCTGAGGCATCCCCAGGACCGGATGACACTGAATTTTTGTTTGATATGTTTTTAAGAGCCATAGGGAAATGAGGGCAAGACGCTTTAACATCAAAAAGGTTTTGGTTTTAGGATCGGGGGCAATCCAGATCGGGCAAGCGGGCGAGTTTGATTACTCTGGCAGCCAGGCGATCAAGGCACTGAAAGAAGAGGGAATTGAAACCGTTTTAATCAACCCCAACATCGCTACAATTCAAACCTCTGATCATTTGGCCGACAAAGTATACTTTTTGCCTTTAGATATCTATTTTGTTGAAAAGATCATCGCAAAGGAAAAACCTGATGGCATATTGCTTGGGTTTGGCGGGCAAATCGCATTGAACGTGGGTGTGGAACTAAGCGAAAAGGGTATTTTACAAGAGCGGGACATCAAGGTCCTGGGCACTCCAATTTCAGCTATACAGAAGACAGAAGACAGGGATCTGTTTGTAAAAGAACTAGAAGAAATGCACCTTGAAGCCCCGGTGAGTCAAGCCGTCAATGGAATCGAGGAAGCAGTCAGGGCGGCTGAACGGATCACCTATCCGGTAATGTGCAGAGTTGCTTATGCCTTGGGTGGTTTGGGGTCTGGCGTCGTCCATAATCAAGCCGAGTTGATTGCACTTGCCAAAAAGGCTTTTGCTTTCACAAAACAAATATTAATAGAAGAATGTTTGGAAGGTTGGAAAGAACTGGAATATGAGATCGTAAGGGATGGCTACAACAATTGCATCGTTGTTTGCTCTATGGAGAATGCCGACCCCATGGGCATTCATACGGGTGAAAGTATCGTAGTCGCTCCCGTCCAAACCCTAAGAGCCTCGGAGAATTTCAAACTAAGGTCGATTGCCATAAAGGTCGCAAGACACCTTGGAATCATCGGTGAGTGTAATATCCAGTTTGCTCTCGACCCCCATTCAGAGGACTATAGAATAATCGAGCTGAATGCCAGGTTAAGCCGCAGTTCTGCCCTGGCCTCCAAGGCAACCGGATATCCACTGGCATTTATCGCAACTAAGCTGGCCTTAGGTTATGGTCTGACCGAGATAGACAACATGATTACCAAGGAAACATCGGCCTGTTTTGAGCCGGCCTTGGATTATGTGGTGGTTAAATATCCACGATGGGACCTGCAAAAATTCCCTAACGTCAGTCTTCATATCGGCTCTGAAATGAAATCGGTCGGTGAGGTAATGGCGATTGCCAGGACCTTTGAAGAGGCTATTCAAAAATCGATACGAATGCTGGATATCGGAATGAACGGTCTGGTTTGCAACAACATAACATTCGGCGACCTGGAAAAAGAGCTCATGGAGCCCACCGACAAACGGATGTTCGCAATCGCCGAGGCGATCAAACGCGGGTATCCGATAGACCGGATATACCGGCTTTCCAAGGTTGATCCCTGGTTTTTGTATAAAATAAGGAACATAGTAGAGATCGAAAAAGAGTTGGCCCGGTACACATTAGAAGACGTGCCAGCCTCACTTCTGAAAGAGGCCAAAGAAAAAGGATTCTCGGATATTCAACTCGCAAAGATCACCAAGAGCACAGAGCAAGCGGCTAGAGAAACCAGAAAAAAGCAAGGTATTATCCCCTTTGTAAAACAGATAGATACATTGGCGGCGGAATACCCTGCCAAAACAAATTACCTGTATCTGACCTATAACGGCACCGAAGATGATCTGGCGTTTAGTGAAGAAAGGCAGGTTATTGTTCTGGGTGGCGGGGCTTATCGGATTGGCTCCTCCGTGGAGTTTGACTGGTGCTGTGTAAATACTATGATGACCTTGAGAGGATTACGTTACAACACAATAATGCTCAATAACAATCCCGAAACAGTCAGTACGGATTATGATATCTGTGACAAATTGTACTTTGATGAGCTCACCCTTGAAAGGGTTCTGGACATCTGCGAAAAGGAAAATCCTTTAGGGGTTATCGTTTCAATGGGTGGCCAGATTCCTAATAACCTTGCCTTACCGCTGCATAATGCCGGTGTTCAAATACTGGGGACATCCCCACTCGATATTGACCGGGCAGAGAGCAGGCATAAATTCTCCCAATTATTGGACACCCTAGGAATCGCTCAGCCCGAGTGGAAAGAATTGACCACCATTGCAGAAGCCGAAGCATTTGCGAGTAGGGTCGAATACCCCGTTTTGATCAGGCCCAGCTATGTATTAAGTGGCGCAGCCATGAGCATCGCTTTAAGTAAAGGAGAACTAAAAGACTATCTGAAAATTGCTTCCGAAGTGAACGAAGAGCATCCTGTTGTCATCAGCAAATTCATAACCGGGGCAAAAGAGATAGAAATCGACGCGGTGGCCAAGGAGGGGGAGCTTTGTTGTTATGCCATTTCCGAACATATCGAAAATGCCGGCGTTCATTCGGGAGACGCCACCATGGTCCTGCCACCTCAAAGGACGTATCTGGAAACGATGAGAAAAATCAAAATGATTTCAAGAAAGATTGCGAAATCCTTAAACATAACCGGGCCGTTCAATATGCAATTCATTGCAAAAGATAACGATGTTCAGGTGATCGAGTGCAACTTAAGATCCTCAAGAAGTTTTCCGTTTGTATCTAAAGTCTTTAAGATCAATTTTATTGATCTGGCAACCAGAATGATTATGGGTGAGAATGTTTCGCCCATTGACCGGTCTGCCTTTGATCTGGATTATGTGGGGGTCAAGGCGCCGCAATTCTCCTTTATCCGGTTAAAAGGTTCTGACCCGACAATGGGTGTTGACATGGCCTCTACGGGTGAAGTTGCGTGCCTGGGCGATGATTTTAATGAGGCCTTTTTAAAAAGCCTTATCTCAGTGGGCTTTAGGTTGCCAAAAAAAACGATTCTCTTGTCAACCGGCCCAGTAGATAGCAAGGCCGATTTCTTACATAGCACACGAATATTAGAAGAGATGGGTTTTGAATTTTATGCCACAAAGGGAACGGCTGAGTTTATGGCGGCCAATGGCATTGAAGCAGAAGTATTAAATTGGCCTCTGGAAAATAAGGAACCCAATGTCTTTAGCTATCTATCAGATGGAAAAATAGACTTGGTAATCAATATCCCCAAGAATATTGAAAAAGAAGAACTTGACAATGATTACCTCATCCGGCGAAAGGCCGTTGACCTGAATATCACCTTGATCACCAACCTGCAACTTGCCAAAAGATTTGTGGAAGCCATTCACAAAACCTCACTTGAGGCTTTGAAAATCAAAAGCTGGCATGAATATGTTTGAAGGCTCAAGCCTTGAGTCAAGGGGCAAAGACCCACTTTGAAGGCCCTGTATGGCTCATAATGCACAGTACAACGAATAATCCAAACCGCCACGTGCTTCGAAATTCGACATTTTTTTCCTTGACACTCGAGGCTATTTTCTCCTAGATTGCTGTCTTTAATCAATTCAACCAGCCGGGCCTCGCCTGTATCCTGAGGCCAGGGAAATTTGCGAATGCCCCTGTGCCCTCATGTTGCTGTGGGCACAGCTCTGGCGCTTCCGCCGGAAGCCGTAGTCCGGCTAAAGGCGTTCCTTAGTTATGAAGCTATACTCAGCCTTTATGGAAAAGTTGAATCGCCGCTGCGGAGTGGCGATACGGTCAAATGCAGAGGTTAGTCCTTACATGGCCCGCTTCTTGAGATTTCAGCAAGCCATATTTCTATAGCTCTTTGGAGTCGAGACTGAAAGGCAAGATATCATGAAGGTGGAGAAGGCGAAGATCAGTGATGCCCAGCGGATATACGAACTGGTCAACGGCTTTGCCGACAAGGATGAGATGCTCGCCCGGGCATTAAGCGAGATATATGAGAACCTTCGTGACTTCTTCGTAATCAGGGATAGCAGTGCTCAAGTTATTGCCTGTGTTGCGCTCCATATTCTCTGGGAGGATTTGGCCGAGATCAGGACCCTGGCGGTAAGCGAGGATAAGCAGGACCAAGGAGTGGGTTCGGTGCTCGTCAGAGCCTGTCTCAATGAAGCCGAGGGATTGGGGATTCCCACGGTCTTTTGCATGACCTACAAGCCGTTTTTTTTCGAAAGGCACGGTTTTCGCCAGGTTGACAAGATGGAGTTGCCGCGCAAGGTGTGGTCCGAGTGTTATCGCTGTCCTAAATTTCCCGATTGTGATGAAGTGGCTCTTATCTACCATTTTGGGTCGGGTGGGAGCTGATGTAGGCTCACGCTGATCACATCAAAATCCCACCAGACCGATCAGACCGTTTCATACCCAAGAAGAAGCAGTCAAAATTCCCTATAACATGGCTAAAGCTGACAAGAGATATCGACGGGTGGTTGCTTTTCCCAAACCCTTGACTATTGTGGAACCGAGGGAGATAAAAAAGCTCATCGAGATGGATTTTGTATTTTTTCCCTGCGGTGGAGGAGGAATTCCCCTGATCCGAAAAAAGCGGAAGCTCAGAGGCGTTGAGGCAGAGATCGACAAAGGTCTAGCCAGTGCAGAGCTTTCCGAGGAGATCAATACCGATATGCTTATCGTTCCATCAGGTGTAAAGGGTGCGGCTATCCCCACACGGCTAGTCTTCGATGTGATTGGCATGGACATCGTGGAGGTCTCCCCGCCATATGATCATGCTGAAATACCGGCACTAGTTGCAGAAACACTGGGTCTCGACCTTCTATACGTTCTAGCGGCAAACAGGAAAAAAGATTGAATTTAAAGAAAGAATTTGACCGTACTTGTAGAATTATAAAATAATCTTATTATAACTTAATCCCTGAAACATCTTTGGCGGGAGATAATCCTAAGAAACGCTTTTATTAATCAAAAATTCTAGCTCGAAATTGCTTTTTTCATGTTGTCTTCCCTAAGAAAGGTATAAACGATGCAAACTGATGAAAAGCTGAAAAAGCGCATAGCCTATGAGAAGATGCTTGCCAGCATATCGGAGCGGGCCATGTCGGTCGATGATCTGCACCATTTCTTGGAATCCTCCCTGAAGAGCATGGGGAGCATTCTGGATGTAAGCCGTATCTTTATATTTGCCTATCAGCCCTCATCTGACACCTTTTCATGCATCTGTGAATGGGTTGCCGAGGGCATAGCCACATTAGAAGAGCTTGATGAGATCACGCTTTCGATTCCATGGGGATCGAAACAGCTAAAGGCCGGCCATGTCATCAATTTTCGAGACATTCGAGATATGCCCGGACAGCAATATAGGGAAAGACTGCTTGCTGCAGATACCAAATCCACCTTAAACGTCCCGCTTTTTATTCAAGGTGATTTTTACGGCTTTATTGGGTTCGATGAATGTCGCCACCACCGGAAATGGATAGATGAGGATATATATATCCTCACCACTGCGACTCAACTTATTACCAGAGCAATTGAAAACAAGAAATATGAAGAAGAATTGGAGCAGCATCGCAGCGGCATGGAGTCCATCTTCAGCAGTGTACAAGACGCCATTATTACCGTCGATACCGAAATGAATGTGATCCAGGCAAATAAGGCATCGGAAACTTTCTGCGGTTTCAAGATACAAACCGGTCAGCCTTTTTCCGATTGTGCGAGAGACTGCGATCAGTCCTGCGTTGAGGTCCTACAGGAAACCTTGAGAAAAAGGGTTCCGATCCAAGACCGCCGGACCGAATGCAGGCGCAGCCATGCAAAAAAAATGATCGCTATGGTCAATAGTTCCCCACTGCTAGATGGTGGGGGCAACTTCATGGGAGCCGTACTGGTTATACGAGACATTACACGGCTTACCCGCCTTGAGGAGGAATTAAGAGAACGGCACCATTTTCACAATATTATCGGTAAGAGTGAAAAAATGAGAAAGATATACAGTCTTTTAAAAATGTTGGCCAATCAAGAAACCACTGTTTTGATTACGGGCGAAAGCGGTACCGGCAAGGACATGGCTGCAAAGGCCCTTCATTATGCAGGAGCGCGAGCAAGCGGGCCGTTTGTAGCGGTTAATTGTTCAGCTCTTGCTGAAAGTCTGCTGGAAAGTGAGCTCTTTGGTCATGTCAAAGGTGCCTTTACCGGCGCAGAAAAGGATAAAATCGGTCGTTTTGAGGCCGCCGATGGCGGTACGATTCTGCTGGATGAGATTGGTGATATCTCCCCACTGATACAGTTGAAGCTGTTAAGAGTACTTCAGGAGAAGGAATTTGAGCGGGTTGGAGAATCGAATCCGAAAAAAGTGGATGTTCGCGTTATCGCATCGACCAATGGCAATTTGCAAGAAGCCATAAACATGGGAAGGTTCCGGAGGGACCTCTATTACCGCCTCAATGTGTTAGAAATTAGAATGCCACCGCTCCGCGAGAGGTATGAAGATATTCCTTTGCTGATTGAGCATTTCTGTGGGGTTTTGAAAAGAACTTATGCAAAAGACATTAGCGGCGTATCGGATGAGGTCTTGCAAATATTCATGAACTATCCTTGGCCAGGGAATGTCCGGGAGTTAGAAAACGTCTTGGAAAGGGGCTTTGTGTTTTGTCGAAACCGAACCATTCAGTTGGAGCACATTCCTGCCGAAATTAGCGATTATGTTCGTGTTAATAGGCGATTTTCTGAAAAGACGACGGCTGATGATCCTGAAAAGATCCTCAAGGCCTTGGAAAAAACCGATTGGAATATTTCAAAGGCTGCTCGCTTTCTGGGTATCACCCGGTGGACAATGTATCGAAGATTTCAAAAATATAATATTAGCAGGCCAGCAGAAACCCTGTAGCATCGCACATAAGTGTAGCCTAACAAACCTGTGCGGTGCTACACTCATCCTTACCAGGTCGAGAAATTCTTCTCCTGTCTGATATCTGCAAGTATTTAAAAATACAGCAAATATTTTTTTTGTTTCCTCGTGCTGCCCTGGCATTTTATTTGCTCTATCATATGATAAAACGCAACACGTGCACTATACTAAATTCTGTGTCTTTCTAAACCTGCCGTGTAATACGGAGCTGATTTCACGGGGGTAGAGTGGCAGCTATTTTGATAAAGAAACAAGGACGTCTTTTTTTAAAAGAGACTTGTAAAAAGGTAGCGCAGAGGGCTTACTCCATTGACGTGAATTGCGGAACGATGTCAAATACTGCATAAGAGGCCTTCTCTGGCTCGCCGACATGACTTTGTGTGCAAGGAGTGATATCCAAAGATAAACCGTTTTCCCTAATCATCAAAAGGAGGGATGAATGGCCTTTAATCTCAGGAACAGGCATCTATTAAAGCTCTTGGATTTCAGTCCACAGGAAATACTATTTTTATTGGAGCTTTCGGCAGATCTGAAAAAGGCAAAATACGCGGGAATAGAGCAACCCAGGCTTACAGGAAAGAATATCGCCCTTATTTTCGAAAAGGCGTCTACCAGGACCCGGTGCGCCTTTGAAGTCGCGGCCTATGATCAAGGGGCCCATGTCACCTATCTGGGTCCATCCGGATCTCAGATGGGCACCAAAGAATCCATGAAGGACACGGCCCGGGTGCTGGGTCGGATGTATGACGCCATTGAATACCGGGGATTCGGGCAGGACATCGTGGAAGAGCTGGCCAAACATGCCGGTGTTCCCGTGTGGAATGGCTTAACCAACGAATTTCATCCCACCCAGGTGCTGGCGGATTTTTTAACCATGATGGAGCACAGCGACAAGCCGCTAAGCCAGGTTAGGTTTGCATACCTGGGCGATGCAAGAAACAACATGGGCAACTCACTTTTGGTGGGGGCCGCCAAAATGGGCATGGATTTTCGATCTGTGGCTCCGAAAAGTGTGCAACCCAACGCAGAGCTGGTTTCAAAGGCAAGAGAAATCGCTGAGGAAACCGGCGCCAAAATCACCATTACCAATGATTTGGAAAGCGGCGTTAAAGGATGTGATTTCCTGTGTACGGATGTCTGGGTTTCCATGGGCGAGCCGGAAGATGTATGGAAAGAAAGGATTGCGTTACTCAAACCCTATCAGGTCAATGCCGCCGCCATGAAAAAGACCGGCAACCCCAATGTAAAATTCCTGCATTGCCTGCCGGCGTTTCACAACCGTGAGACGGTCATCGGTGAGGAGATCTACCAGAAGTTTGGTCTGGACGGCATGGAAGTAACCGAAGAAGTATTTGAGTCCGATGCATCAATAGCTTTTGCTGAAGCTGAAAACAGAATTCATACTATCAAAGCAGTGATGGTGGCTACACTGGGAAGCTAAATAAACTGGAATGTCGGTACTGTGGGCTTATGCAACGGCACAAAGATGAGAGATTTTTCTTCGTAGCACGTGGGGGTTGACCGTTTTGATTTGCAATCTGGCAAATCACCTCCATGTGGGGGTATGAAAAGATGGGGAAAAAGCAGGTTGTTTTGATCGCTCTTGGCGGCAATGCGTTAGTTCAAAAGGGACAAAAGGGCACTGCCGAGGAGCAATTTGAGAATCTCAAATTAACCATGAAACAAATTGCGCGACTCTCTAAGAAATACACCATTGTGATTACCCATGGCAACGGTCCCCAGGTCGGGAATCTGCTGTTGCAGCAGGAAAGCTGCCATGAGGTCCCCAAAATGCCGCTGGAGATTATTGGAGCGATGACCCAGGGACAGATCGGTTACATGATTGAATCCTCTCTGGACACAGCACTCATGGAAATTGGCATCAATGGGTTACAGCTTTTTGTCACGCTGATCACCTATGTCGTGGTCGACGAAAACGATCCTGCTTTCCAACAGCCCACCAAACCGATCGGCCCTTTTTATACCGAAGAAGAAGCAGCCAATTTGCCCTATCACATGGTGAAAACCGACAAAGGTTACCGGAGGGTTGTGGCCTCCCCCAAGCCGATAGCTATAGTGGAGCACCGGGAGATCAAAAAGCTCATCGAAATGGATTTTATCATCATCTGCACCGGTGGTGGCGGAATTCCTGTGATTCGCAAAGAACGCAAGTTCCGCGGCGTAGAGGCAGTCATTGACAAAGATCTGGCCAGTTCAGTCCTGGCCCAGGAAATAAAGGCGGATATCTTTGTTGTTGCTTCAGACGTCGAAGGCGCCGCTATCCATTGGGGAACACGGGATCAAAGAGTGCTGCGAAAGGTCCAACTGGGGGATTTGGGGCAATATGTTCAGGACGGTCATTTCCCAGCCGGATCCATGGGGCCGAAGATAGAAGCGGTTACACAGTTTTTTCAAAACACCCGCAACAGGGCTATCATTTGTCACCTTGAAGACATTGAAAAAGCGATTGATGGCAAGACAGGAACAGAAATTGTCGAATAGAGCACGCCTAAAAGGGCTGGGGTTAAGAAATGAATCTCTTTGCAGCAAGGTGCAGGAAATTACCAACGTAAGACATATAGAGATGGCTTCTGTGAACACTATGCCCGCTTGACGCCATCCAGATAGTCTGATACCCTGCGCAACCATATCATTGCAAGGATTGAAGCCACGCGGCAATATGCCCTATTGAGATTGCTTCACATGCATTCGCAATGACCCTTTTAAGTACTGGCCATTTGAATGTACCGTGGTATGAATCATTCTAAACGTCATCTGAGTTTGTCAGTTCGAATCTGTGTCTTATTTCTTAATGAGAAACGTAACTGCAATATACATACATTTGTCGAAAGGAGGTAAGAGAATCTATGTCAAAAAAAAATGTGATTATTATCGGAGCGGCAGGAAGAGATTTTCATAATTTTAACACCTATTACAGAGGCAACAAGGATTATACCGTTGTTGCCTTCACCGCGACCCAGATTCCCGATATAGAAGGCCGGAAATATCCGGCGGAACTGGCGGGAGAGCTGTACCCGGAAGGCATCCCCATCTACGGCGAACAGGAACTTCCACGGTTGATCAAGGATCTGAAAGTTGATGATTGTGTCTTCTCCTACAGTGATGTTTCCTATCAACATGTCATGTCCGTCAGTGCTATCGTGGAAGCGGCCGGCGCCAATTTTATTCTACTGGGTCCTAAAGACACCATGATTAAAAGTACCAAGCCGGTGATATCCGTTGGGGCGGTCAGAACCGGGTGCGGAAAGAGCCAGACCTCCCGGCGAATCATAGAAATTCTGATGGCAAAGGGTTTAAAAGTTGTGGCTATCCGTCATCCCATGCCCTATGGCGATCTCGTGGCTCAGAAGGTACAACGGTTTGCGGAGCTGTCCGATCTGGAGAAACACCATTGTACTGTTGAAGAGATGGAAGAATATGAACCTCATGTAGTTCGTGGCAATGTCATTTATGCGGGTGTTGATTACGAGGCAATCGTGAGGGCGGCCGAAAAAGATCCAAACGGCTGTGACGTCATACTCTGGGACGGAGGAAACAACGATTTCCCATTCTATGTATCCGATTTAATGGTAACTGTTGTTGACCCTCATCGCCCGGGTCATGAACTCACCTATTATCCCGGTGAAGTGACCCTGAGGATTGCAGATGTTGTTGTGATCAACAAGATGGACAGCGCTGATGCCGCTGGCATCCAGACTGTGAGAAATAACATTGCCGCAGTGAATCCGGATGCGATTGTCATTGACGGCGCTTCCACGCTGGAAATAGATGATCCATCCATTGTAAAAGGGAAGAGGGTTCTCGTAGTGGAAGACGGTCCAACCCTGACCCACGGGGAGATGAAGATCGGCGCCGGGGTTGTTGCCGCTCTGAAATTCGGTGCGGCCGGGCTGGTTGACCCGCGGCCTTACACAGTGGGCCGGCTGTCGGAAACCTTTAAGATTTATCCGGGGATTGGAACACTGCTGCCGGCCATGGGATACGGTGAGCAGCAGCTAAAAGACATGGAAACGACCATAAACAATACGGAGTGTGATGCCGTGGTGATTGGAACCCCCATCGATCTGAGCCGCATCATCAAAATCAATAAACCGAACACCCGTGTTTACTATAACCTGCAGGAGATCGGGCGACCCGATCTGACCATGGTGCTGGATGATTTCGTCAAGAAGCACCAACTGGTTTGATCGTTTATGTTCAGAGAAGAGATGTGTTTGGTAAACCGTTCACGAGAGAAAGGAGGACAAAGCAATGGCAAAGATAGTGAATTCTTGGAATGAGTGGGATCCGTTGAAACGTGTGATTATCGGAAGACCGGAGGGCACCAATGTACCTGCCCCGGAGCCGGCCTGGTGGTATGATCTCCCCTTAGGAGGGTTTCCGCTGGGGCAATGGGGGCCGTTCCCGCAGGAGATGGTAGATGCGGCCAACGAGCAGATGGACTATTTAGTGGCGCAGATTGAGAAGCGGGGCGCCATCGTCGAGCGAGTAGACATTCAGCCATTCATGCTGAATGTACCGGTTTCGAACCCGTACTGGACTCAGCTTAACTGCCACGGTGTCAACAACACCCGCGACATCACCATGATTCATGGCAACTACATCATTGAGGCCACGACCTGCCGCCGTACCCGCTACTGGGAGCGTATGAACCTGCGGCCGATCTTCGAGCGGTACTTCAAAGAGGACCCCGAGGTGGTGCATTTTGCGGCGCCCATGCCGATGCTGACGGATGAGTCCTACGTCAGGAACTACTACTACGACTACGAGCACACCTGGACGGATGAAGAGAAGACGAAGCGGCTGCACAATTGGGAGTTCCAACTGAGCGAGAAGGAGGCCCTATGGGATGCCGCTGATGCGATGCGGTTCGGCAAGGACATCTTCCACCAGGGCTCATGCGTGACGAACAAGGGCGGTATGGACTGGCTGAAGCGCATGTGCGCCGCGCTCGGTCTCCGGCTTCACCATGTGCTGTTCGACACCCCCAAGGAAAAAGACAAGCCGAACAACTACCATCCCTGGCACATCGACGTAAACCTGGTTCCGCTGCGGCCGGGCCTATGCATGTATAACCCGGACTGGTCGCCGCGCACTCCGGAGATGTGGGATTTGTTCAAGAAGAACGACTGGGAGCTGATCCCGGCGGCAAGGCCCACCTACGTGCACAAAAACAAGGTCTATCTGACCGGACTGTATGAGGGTAAGTCCTGGATCTCCATGAACACCTTCTCCATCGACCCGAAGACGGTCTGCGTGGAGGCGCACGAGACGGCCTACTGCGAGCAACTGGACAAGCTCGGCTTTGAGGTCGTCCCGATTCCCTATGAGAAGGTGATCCCGTTTGGCGGCGCGCTGCACTGCACCACGCTGGACGTGTATCGTGAGGGGATCTGCGAGGATTACTTCCCGAAACAGATTGATGGGTATTAACAAGAATTTCAACGAACTGATTCGTTTTCTGCTCGTATCAGGTGTGAAAAAGCCTGAACGCTAAACCGGATCTCTTCGTTGAAACCTCATGCCGGCAACTGAGCCAAATGAGTGGTCTTCTGACAAAAACGATTGGTCCTCGAAATCCAGTTCAATTGCAAATCTAGAAGGGAGGTTTGTTATGTCAGCTATGGGTGTAGGTCTTGTTGTCTATATTCTTTTCTTTTTTATAGTTGGGATTGGCATGTACTACCTGGTTCAGAAAAGCGGCAAGCGCTATATTATTGCCGGTAAGAGTCTCCCTTTTTTCCTGGTGGGAACCATGCTCTTAGCACAAGGATTAGATGCGAATGCCACGATGGGCAATGCAGCAGGCGTATATGGCGGCGGATTCTGGGCTGGGTTCCAATTCGCGATCGGCCTGGCCTTATGCCTTATGGTGGTCGGGATATGGTACGCGAAACCACTCAACCGGATGAACCTGCTCACACTGCCTGATTTCTACTTTAGAAGATATAATTGGTTTACCGAAATCATCACCGGGCTTCTCATGTGTTTTAGCTTTGCCATACTGGTGGCAGGCAACTTTGCCGGTGCTGGCTGGATCGTTTCCATTATTTTCAAAATAGATTATGTTTGGGCGCTGATCATAGTAGCGCTCTTCATTTTTATTTACACTGTCAGCGGGGGGCTTTACTCTTGTGCCGCCACGGACATAGTGCAGATCTATCCTGCCATGGTTGGGTTTATCGGTGCTTTTTTCTATCTGCTCGCCACGTATGGCTGGGGCCACTTCTCAGCGGCAATTCCGGATAATTTCGTGGACTTAAGTGGTCTATACTCAATCAAGAACGGCGCGCTCCTCAATTGGGCGGGCATTCTGGCCCTGGGTATTGGTGATGTAGTGGCTCTGGATTTCATGGAAAGGATCTTTGCTTCCAGGACCCCTGAAATAGCCCAAAAAAGTTGTTTCTATGGAGCGGTGGGGATAGTAATAACCGGTATCGTCTGTTCCTATATGGGATTAATGGGGCTAACGTTTTTCCCGGAAATCGCCGACCCGAGAATGATTCTGCCGACAATTGCGCTGGATATGGTCCCCTATGTCTTTGGATTATTAATATTGGGCGGCATTATCGCAGCCGGAGCATCTACTGCTGACGGGGGGATATTAGGAGTATCCGCGGTGCTGGGCAGGAATATCCTTCAGAGAAACATCCTCCTGCCGCTGGAACGGAGAAGAAGAGAACTGAAGAGGGGTGTGGGCCAAAAAGTATCTGATGAACAGGCCAAGCTCATTTCTGACCGCAAGCTTCTCATAATCGCCAGGATCATGGCCATACCGGTCGTCGCTTTAGCGATTTTCCTGGCCATTATAAAACCCGAGCCGGGAATTCTGCTGGTTCTTGCTTTTGACGTGGTGTTCGCCGGGTGTCTTGTTCCGCTGACACTAGGCATCTACTGGAAGAAGGCCAATACACCCGGGGCCTTGGCAGCGGTCTTTGTTGGCTCTATCCTTCGGTTGATTCTGTTCTATCAGATTCCTGAGCACTTAGCCGGTTTGGATACATTAATACCTCCGGTTGTCTCTCTGATTGTCATGGTACCGGTCAGCCTGTTGACGCAAGAGAAATATCCGGCAAAGCACCACGTGATCCACGAGATCCCGGATGACTTAGACGTGCTCGAAGCCAGAGCCTAAAAGCCTATTTTGCTGGATGTATTCATCTGGTGGTTGCTTTGATAATTCGTAACAGTTCAGCCCCGAATGGTGGCTGAACTGTTACGGTAATTTTTGTTGTATTCATTTTACTGAAAACGCCAGAATACCCTGCCCGATAGGGCGGGGATGACTGGCGTTTTTCTTTGCTGATCCCGTGTTTCGTCAAGCTGACGTCTTATACCAAGTTGCAATCATGTCATTGCGAGGAGCCCTTCGACTTTGCTCAGGATAAACTCCGCGACGTGGCAATCTATCCTATGGAGCCCGCCCTGATATCGCCAAATGGCATGTCAAGGTAAAAATGTTATTCATAATCGATCAGCTCCAGGTACTGTTTGACGACATGTTTAGCTATACCTGTTACAATATGAATATAGTCAATATCGT
>Ga0307378_10001687_pt1 | contig 35210 bp, 26 predicted proteins | sample UN1MG_FD_202238 | JGI IMG/M metagenome (GOLD analysis project Ga0307378, IMG submission 202238) | Soil microbial communities from Risofladan, Vaasa, Finland - UN-1 | ecosystem: Environmental > Terrestrial > Soil > Coastal area > Acid sulfate soil | place: Finland: Risofladan, Vaasa | collected... | reverse complement strand
GTCCGAACCGGGGACCCAGGGTGCGCTTCGCGACCCTGGGCTGTGTTGTCGAACGCCTTCGGCGTACGGGGATGGAACACAAACCGGACACAATGTGGCGAGTGATTGACCGCCGTTTTGAGCAGCCCACACGGCGTGTGCCCTCCGCCCGGCGACTAGTACGCCGCAGAGTCGCTTGGACGCGTCGTTGGTCTGACCTGAACATGACATCCGCTGACGGCACACGGCGTGTGCCTGCTACTCTCATCGAACGCGGTATAGGCCCAACCTCTTGATACGGAGGAAGGTCTGAGTCACGATTGTAACAAGGTGCCCGCGCTCGTGCGTCGATGCGGGTTTTGCCGAAGCCGGGGCTCGCGGCCCCCTCGTCCTCCTGGAACCGATGGCACGAGGAGAAGCAATGGATCCGTCGAACCGCGATCTGGTGGAGCGTGCGCTTTCGGAGTTCGATCCCGGTGATCCGCAGTTTGCCAGCCGGGCGGTGGACCGGATCTTGGCCGCCGGACAAGAATGGGAGGCGAGCGACGTCCACTTGCAGCCGACCGCGGCAGGGTTGGAGTTGAAGTATCGCATCGACGGCGTGCTCTTGCGGGCAGGGACTTTTCCCGCGTCCGTGGCGGCCAACGTCGTGGCTCGGCTCAAGGTGCTGGCCGAATTGCTGACCTATCGGACCGACGTCCCCCAGGAGGGCCGCATCCGCACGCCGCAAAGGGACGTGGAGATGCGCGTGAGCACGTTCCCCACGCTCTACGGCGAGAGGGCGGTGGTGCGGCTGTTTGCCGGGGCGCAACGCTACCGGCGGCTGGACGACCTGGGGATGCCCGACGACGTGGTGCAGCCGCTCGGGCGGCTCCTGTCGGAGACGTCCGGCGCGATCCTGGCAACCGGTCCGGCAGGGTGCGGCAAGACGACCACGATCTACGCGTGCATGCGGGAGATCGCGGGCCGGGGCGACGCAGCACGGAGCCTCGTCTCGCTGGAGGACCCGATCGAGGTGCCCGCCGAGGGCGTGGCCCAGGCGCAGGTCAACCCGGCGGTCGACTTGGATCTGGCCACCGGCCTGCGGTTTCTGATGCGTCAGGACCCGGAAGTGATCATGGTCGGCGAGATCCGCGACCGGGCGACCGCGGAGGCGGCGTTTCAGGCGTCGCTGACCGGCCACCTGCTGTTGAGCACGTTTCACGCCGGAAGCGCCGCCGAGACCGTTAGCCGGCTCTCGGACATGGGAATCGAGCCGTACCTGTTGCGGAGCGGGCTTCTGGCCATCCTGTCCCAACGGCTGGTCCGCCGATTGTGTGAATGCTCCCGGCCGGGCGACGATGCGGCGGCGCGCCTGGGATTGCCCGTCGACGAGTTTCGCGTGCCCGTGGGCTGCGACGCGTGTGGGCGAACGGGCTACCGGGGGCGGTCGGTGCTGGTTGAGATGCTCACGGCGGAGCGGACGGAGCTGGGGCGGGCGATCCTCTCCCGGTCCGACGCGGCAACCCTGGAACGTTTGGCCGTGGAAGCGGGGATGGTGAACCGCTGGCAACGGGCGCATCAGGCGATCCGCGCCGGGCTGACCAGTCCGGCGGAAGTACGCCGGGTGCTGGGATTCTCGGAGAGTTCGGGCATCGAGGCCCCCTGACCAACCTAGTGGGCTGCCAATTTTTCTCTTGCGAGTTGGGGGCCACTGGCGTCTCGCCAGTGCGTCCACGAAAGCACGGGCAAGATGCCCGTGCCACCCACAAGCTAATGGTTGACACTCCACTAGTTGGGGGGCCAGATGGACGCATCGGCGCCTCACTTCGCCGGTCGCGCCAAAAAGGGCCGGAAATCGCCCGAGAACGCCCGACAGATTTCGGCCACCTCGTACGAATGGATGGTAGCAGCGATCTGCCTGCTGGTTGAGACCGTTTGCCAAGAGAGGTGCACGCGGTGGCGCATTCCGGAGCATCCCCCACGCCGTCCATCTCGTTGGACGAGTTGATTGCGCTGAATGACGAGATCATCGCCCTCGTCCACGCGGGGATACCGCTTGAGGGAGCTCTCAGCAAGCTGGGAGAGGACTTGCCCGGGCGGCTCGGCCGGATCACCCGGATGCTGGCCGAGCGGATGAAGCGTGGGGAGTCGCTCGCCGAGATCCTCGAGAACGAGCCGGAGCACTTCCCGGCGGTCTATCGGGCGGTGGTGCTGGCCGGGTTGCGGGGCGGGCGTTTGGCGGCGGCCCTGGAGTCGGTCTCCCAATCGGCCCGCCGGCTGGCCGAAACGCGGCGGATTGTGGCTGCCGCGTTTCTCTACCCCATGATCGTGGTCCTCGTCGCCTGGTGTTTGTTCGTCCTGTTCACGATCGGGCCGAGCCGGTCTTTCTTGGCCTTCTATACTGACTTCGGCATGGCGGGAAGCGATCTGATCTATGGCCTGAAGCGGATGGGCGACTCCGCCTCGTACTGGGCCCCTGTCGGCCCCGTGGCGATTGTGTTGCTCGCGGCGATCTGGTGGACCCGTTCCCGTCGGGCGACGCTCTTGGAGCCGCGCTTCTCGGTCGTGCTTTTGGGTTGGATGCCGTTGCTGGGCCGGCTGCTCCGCTCTTGTCGCATGGTAACGTTCGCCGAGGTGTTGGCCCTGCTGGTCGAGAATCGGGTGCCGTTGCCGGAGAGCATCGTGCTGTCGGCCGAGTCGACGGGCGATCCTCGGATGATCCGCGCGGCCCACGAAATCGCCGATTCGCTCAGGCGCGGCCAGCCCCTCGACGCAGCCCGTACGCTTCGCACGGGCTTCCCGCCCCTGTTGGACTGGCTGATGGTGACCGGCCAGCGGCACGGGGCCCTCTTGCCGGCGCTGCGGCACGCTTCGGAGATTTACGGGCGTCGCGCGCGGCGCGAGAGCGACATGGCCCACCTTGTCTTGCCCGTCGTGTTGACCGTGGCGATCGGGGGTACCGTCACGCTGGCCTATGCCCTGCTGCTGTTTGTGCCATGGGTACAGGTGCTCCGGAGTCTCTCTTAGGGGTCTGATGGTCGATGCCCAAGTACCGCTATCAAGCCACCGACGCGCAAGGGAAGCCCGTTTCCGGGGAAGTGGAAGCGGCCGGGCCTGACGACGCCCGGCGGAAGCTGGCCGACCAGGGCCTCGACGCCGAGCGCGCCCGGCTTACGGAGATTGCGGAGACCGTGGCACCGGTTTCCGGCGGCGGACGGCTTTCCGCCGAGGAGGCGGTCGAGGTGGGCAGCCAACTGGCGGAGCTGGCCAAAGCGGGCCTTCCGCTGGGCCCCGGGCTGCGGGCGATGGCCGAGGAGATTCGCCTCCTGATGCGCGGGGAGAAGCGGCGGCTCGTCTGGCTGAGCGTTTTGACGTTCGGTTTGGGGGCGCTGGTCCTTCTGCCCTTCTACCTGGCTTCCACTTCGCGCCGGCGCCGAGTGGCTCGGGCGCTGGAACGGCTGGCCGATCAGCTAGACGCCGGGACGTCGCTCTCAGCCGCCCTGGAGGCGCAAGGGAGGCGTTTCCCGAGACACGTGCGGGGGCTGATCCTGGCGGGCATCCAGACGGGCCGACTTCCGGAAGCGCTGGAGGAGTTCGTCGCCGTGGAAGGCGCTCGGATCGAGTTGCGGCGCCAGGTGTGGCTCGCCCTGGCGTATCCGTGCGTGCTCGTGGTGGCACTCGCGACCTTGTTCCTTCTCGCTTTCACCTTCCTGGTTCCCCAGTTCGGCAAGATATTCGAGGAGTTCGACGCGGAGTTGCCCTTTGCCACGGAAATGCTCCTGTGGCAGGCGGGCCCGGGGTTCTGGGTGGTGATTGGGGTGCCGGTCCTGGCGGTGGCGGCGCTGGTCTGCCTGGCCTTCTCGCGAGGAGCCGTGTGGCTGCGGAGAGTGCTCTACGCGGTGCCGCTGGTCGGGCCGGTCTGGCGTTGGGCGGGGCTTTTCAACTTCTCGCGCCTCATGGCCCTGCTCGTCGGCCAGCAGGTGCCGCTGCCCACGGCGCTTCGGCTGACGGCGACGGGCCTGCGAGAGTCCGACCTGGCGGCGGCGTGTCGGGAGGCGGCGGAGGAGGTCGAGGCGGGGCGCTCGCTCTCCGAGTGTTGCGCGGAGTTCTGGCAGTTTCCGCCGAGTTTGCGACCGCTCGTGGCTTGGGGCGAGCAGACGTCCAACCCCGCGGCGGCCTTCCGCGCGGCCGCCGAGATGTTCGACAGCCGGGTCCGCGTTGGGGTGACGATGTTGCATGCCGTCTTGCCGCCCATCGTGTTCGTGTTGATTATCGCCGGCGTCTTCTCCTTGGTCGGGGGCCTTTTCATGCCCTTGATCTCGCTGATTCAGAATCTGACGTAGCACAGGGTGGCGTCCGTGGAAACCGCTCCGATACTGATCGCGATATTCGGCGGCCTGGCGCTCCTGCTGGCGGGGCTGGTCCTGCTCTGTCTGGTGCGAATCCTCTCGGCGCCGCGGGAGATCGCCGGCGACGAGCCCGAGCTCGTCGTGCTGGTCGTCCTGGGCTGGGTCCTGCTGCTCACGGGGGTGGGGGCCGCCACCCTGTTCTTGAGCTTCGCCGTCATGGGGGCCGGCGGTATCGTCGTGGTGGCCGCCGCCCCGGTCGTATTCCTGATGGCGTACTTCCGGCATCGGAGGGCCCGGCAGCACGCGCTCCTGTCGGCCATGGCCGCGGCGGCCAAACGGCTGATGCCGCTCGCGCCGGTGGTCGACGCGTTTGCCGAGGAATGGTGGGGCCTGATGGGGCATCGCGCTCGCCGGCTGGCCGCACTGCTGCGGGCCGGGATGAGCCTGCCCGACGCGCTGTATCGAACGCCGTGGCTCGTATCGCGTCAAGATCAGGTGACGATTCGGGTGGGGCAGGAGTCGGGCTCGCTGGCCGCGGCGCTTTCGGACGTGGTCCGATCCCACGATCTGCACGCGCCGGTGTGGAACCAGATGATGGGGAGAGGGCTATACCTCTGCGGCGTGGTGGTTTTTGCCTCCCTCATAGTCGTCCCGTTCATGATGCTCAAGCTTGCCCCGGAGTTTCGGAAAATCTTCGAGGAGTTCGAGGCGCCGCTGCCGCCGATCACCGAATGGGTGTTCGCCGCGGCGCACCTCTTCGAATACTGTGGATTCTTCACGGTTCCCTTGTTGCTTTTCGTGATGCTGATCTTCCTGCTGCTTGTGATCCAGTACGTATTGGGGACTCGCTTCAGTCTACCGATTCTGAATCGCCTGACGCGGCGGCTCGATACGGCCGTGATCCTCGAGGCGCTCGCGCTAGCGGCCGAGCGGAACGTGGCTTTCGCGACGGGGATCGCCACGATGGCCCGGTGGTACCCGAGGGGATGGATTCGCCGGCGCCTCCAGGCGGTGCTGCAAGAGATGAGCGCAGGGGGCGACTGGAGCCAGAGCCTCGCCCGGTGGGGACTGATCCGGCCGGTCGAGCTGGCCGTGTTTCAGTCGGCCGGCCGGGCGGGGAATCTCGCCTGGGCGCTTCGCGAAATGGCCGACAGCAACCGCCGGCGCTTGAACTACCGGATGTACTTGCTCGTCCAGTTGCTGTTTCCCCTGGCCATCGTGGCGATTGCCTTGCTGATAATGGTCTACATCCTGTCGTTCTTCCTGCCTTTGATTAGCTTGATTCAGAACTTGACTTGACGGCGACACCGCTCGCCGCGCGGCCGGTCGGCCGCCGGCGGGAAAACCTGGAGTGAGACGGTTGGATCATGGTTCGACGCCGTGGCATTGGCCTGATGGAAATCGCCGCCGCCGGGATTCTGCTGGCGGTGATGTTGACGGTCTGCCTGCAATTCGTCCGGGCGACGTCCGGGCAGCGTCGCGGGCTTCAAGCTCGCCGGACGGCGATTCAGGAAGCGGCCAACGTGATGGAGCGGCTTTGCGCCCGATCGTGGGAGGAGTTGACGCCGGAGGTCGCGGCGCAGGTGCAACTCTCGGAGGAAGCGCGCCGGGCGTTTCCCGACGGCGAGTTGCAGGTCGAGGTCGCCCCCCCCGACAAGGAGCCCGACGGAAAGAGGATCGCCGTGGTCCTTCGCTGGCCGGCCGGGCCCGAACAGCCGGATCGGTCGGTCCGCCTGGTCGCCTGGAAGTACCGCGTAGGCGGTGATTGAGGAACCGTGTTTGCCGGACTCCAAAGTGAGAGAGTGATCGATCAACATGAAGAGACTTCGAGGATTTACGCTGATCGAGATGCTGGTGGTCATCGCGACCGGGGCGGCGTTGATGGCCGTCGCCATGGGGATTCTGCATTTGCTGATCCGGCTTGAGCAGGGCTCGCGGGAGGAGGTTCGCCGGCAGACCACGCTCGACCGGCTGGCCGGCCAATTCCGCCGCGACGTCCACGCGGCCGGTCAGTTCGCTGCGATCGAAGCCGCCGAGGCTGCCGCGGCGGAAGTCCCCGAGCGTGAGGATGGCACGCCCGGTTGGCAGTTCTCGCTGGACGAGAACCGCACGGTTCAATACCGGGCCGGGCAAAGGGAACTGATCCGCACGGAACGCGCGGAGAAAGACGCCGTGGCGCGGGAATCGTACGTCTTCCCGTCCGACACGACGGTCTCGATCGATCTTGTCGGCGAGGCGGCGCCGGGCATCGTCCGCCTGCGAGTCGCCCCCGACGGCGCCCAGCCGCTTGCGATCTGGCGCGGCACGTGCGTCGACGCCGAGCTGGCCAAGGACCGCCGATTCCTCCAATCGCAAGAACCCTAACCTGACGACTTGGGACAGAAGCGTGGACACATTGAGCAAAACGTTGGACCCCCCCCATCAGCGTTCGCGGCGCGGGCCGGAACGGCGGCAACAGGCCGGCAATCGCCTTGGTGCGACGCCGGCTGCCGCGGCCGCCCGACCGGTCCGTCGCCGCGGCGCCGTTCTGCTCGTGGCCATCGTTTGCATCGCCGTGGCTTCCGTGATCTTCCTTTCGATTCTCCGCCTCTCCGTGGCGGAGCGGACCCGGGTCGAGGTGGAAGCCTGGCAGGTCCAGGCCGCCTGGCTGGCCGAATCGGCCCTGGAGCGGGCGGCCGCCCGACTGGCCGACGACCCCGACTACGAGGGGGAAACCTGGAGCCTCTCGGCCGAGGATCTCGGCACCCGGGACGGCGCGGCGGTGACCATCCGGGCGGAAACGATCCCCGAACAGAAACAGCGCCGCCTGATCCGCGTCGAGGCCGACTACCCGGATCATCCCCAGCACCGGGCGCGGCACAGCAAGCAGATCGTGGTGGAAGTGAAAGGGTGACAGGGTGAGGGGGTGACAAGGTGACAGGGTGACAAGGTGACAGGGTGACAGTCGTTTAACCGCGAGCCGAAGGCGTGCGTGTCTGGACCGGAAAAGCAAGGTGACACTGAAGCGAGCATCGACCGCGGTGGCCCCCTCGCGCCGCCTTGCCGCGCTGGGGCGCATCGGGGCCCCTCATCAGACACGGGTGACCTAACCTACAACCGCAAAGGAGATACCCAATGAGAAAAGGGCATTGCCGCGGATTCACGTTGGTGGAGTTGTTGGTGGTGATCGCGATCATCGGAATTCTGATCGCCCTGTTGTTGCCGGCGGTCCAAGCGGCCCGGGAGGCCGCCCGGCGCATCCAGTGCACTAACAACCTGGCACAACTGGGCCTCGCCCTTCAGAATTACGATGGTGCGCACGAGACCCTGCCGCCGGGGGTGGTCAATCCGGAGGGGCCGATCCGCAACATCCCTCAAGGCTATCACATGAGTTGGCTCGTCCAGTTGCTCCCTTACGTCGAAGAGCAGGTGACGTTCAAATACGTCGACTTCGCCGTGGGAGCGTACGACAAGAAGAACGAGCCGGTCCTGAAGACCTGGATCGACGTGTTCGCCTGCCCTTCCGACGGCCGACGTGACTGGTCGACCGAAGGGCCGTTTCCAAGCAACTACGCGGGATGTCACCACGACGTGGAGGCCCCCATCGACGCCGACAACCACGGCGTCTTCTTCCTCAACAGCCACGTCCGCTCCCGCGATATCTCCGACGGCGCTACCCATACGATCTTCCTCGGCGAGAAGATCATCGACGGGGACGACTTGGGTTGGATGTCGGGCACCCGGGCGACGCTCCGCAACACGGGCACGATGATCAACGCAACGCCCGTCAGGGACGCGTCGGGGAAGTACGAGGAGGTACGCGGGGCCGACCCGACATTGCCACAGGGCATCGAGCCCGATCTGTTTGTCGGAGGGTACGGCTCCTACCACCCGGGCGGGGCGAACTTCAGTTTGGGCGACGGAAGCGTCAGGTTCCTGTCGGAGACCATCGATCCGGGGATCTTCCAGCAACTGGGACACCGCGCCGATGGAAAGTTGATGCAACAGCGGCCGTGAGCGACGACGAAGTGACCGGGTGACGGGGTGACGGGGTGACGGGAGGCAAGGCGAACGCGGAAGGATGGACCCGCCCCGACTCTGAAATTACAGTCTTGCTCTGTAACGTGCGCTGTGCGCGCATGTTGTGGGGCACGTTTGCAGCGTGCCTCTTGGGTTGTGGGCACGTTGGAAACGTGCCCCACGTTAGGTTTCTTCTTCCATCACCCTTCATCCCTCTCTGACGACCCTCACCCCGTCACCTTGCCACCCCCTCACCCAGTCACGTCCTCACCCTGTCACCCCCTCACCCTCCCTGCCTCGTGTCAGAGAACGTTTTCGCGCCCGCTCGCGAACCGCCCTCCCAACAGGCCCGGCTTGGCATTATCATGAAGGGTTTAAGCGTGGCGAGCCGCTCCGGTCTTCTGTTGCAGGTTGCGGATGATTCTTCTGAGCGTGGCGGGTGTGAGAAAGCACTTCGGTCCCGAGCCGGTCCTGGCCGGGGTGACGTTCGAGGTGCGGTCCGGGGAGCGAATCGGGTTGGTCGGGCCGAACGGGAGCGGGAAGACCACCTTGCTGAGAATCCTGGCCGGCAAGGACGAGGCCGATGCCGGCACGTGCCGGCTCCGCCCGTCGCTCGCGGCGGCGTATCTGGAACAACGACCCCTGCTCGCGCCCGGCCGGACCCTTTGGGATGAGGCCCGAAGCGCCCTGGCCAGCCTGATCGCGCTCTTAGAGGAGATGGTCGAGGCCGCCCGGGCAATCTCGCACACCGCCGACGAGGCGGAACGCCGGCGCCTGACCGCCCGATACGACCACCTCCAGCAGGAGCTCGACCGTCGCGGCGGGTACCATCTGGACCACCGGATCGAGCGGGTGCTGGACGGTTTGGGGTTTCGTCAAGAGACGTACCGGCAGCCCGTCGAGTCGCTCAGCGGCGGCGAGCAAAACCGGTTGATGCTGGCGAAGCTGCTCTTGGCCGAGCCCGACTTGATGCTCCTGGACGAGCCCTCCAACCACCTGGACATCGAGGCCACCGAGTGGCTGGAGGAGTTTCTTGCGAAGAGCCGGGCCGCGATGATCCTGGTCAGCCACGACCGCTATTTCCTCGACACGGTCACCAACCGCACGGTCGAGCTGTTCCACGGGACGGTGGAGAGCTACGCCGGGAACTACTCCGCCTACTACCGGCAGAAGGCCGAGCGGCTCTTGGTCCAACGCCGCGCCTACCAGAAGCAGCAAGTCGAGATCGAGAAGGCCAGGGAGTTCATCCGGCGGAACGCCTACGGCCAGAAGCACGCGCAGGCGGAAGACCGTCGCAAGAAGCTGGCACGGATCGAGCCCGTCGACCCGCCCCGAGAAATCGACGCCCCGGTGATGGGCTTCCCCCCGGCGGCGCGAAGCGGGGATATCGTGCTCCGGGTGGAGCACCTGTCCAAGGCGTACGAGCAGCCGCTTTTCGAGGACGTCTCGTTCGACGTGACGCGGGGCCAGCGCTGGGGGGTGCTCGGGCCCAACGGGTCGGGCAAGACGACGCTCGTTCGATGCCTGATCGGGCAAATCGAGCCCGACGCCGGGCGCGTGATCGTCGGTCACGGCGTCCGGGTCGGCTACTTCGACCAGCACCTGACGATCCTGGCGGACCACGTCGACGTCGTCGATGCCATCCGTCCGGATCGAAAGGACTTCGACGAGCGGAAACGCCGCGGTCTGCTGGCCCGATTCGGACTCACCGGCGACATGGCCTTCCAGGGCGCCGCCAGCCTGAGCGGCGGGGAGCGATGCCGCGCCGGGTTGGCGCTGCTCTGCGCCGCCGAAGCGAACCTGCTGGTGCTCGACGAGCCGACCAACCACCTCGACCTTTGGGCGCGCCAGGCCCTGGAGCGGTCCCTGAAAGCCTTCGACGGGACCGTGCTGTTCGTCAGCCACGATCGCTACTTCGTCGATCAGGTCGCCGATCACCTGCTCGTGATCGAACCGCCCGGCCGACTACGAGTCGTCGAAGGCAACTACGCCACGTACCAACACCTGGTTGGTCGCGGGCTTGCCGGGGCGCCGGGCGAGTTGGGTAGCGACGAGCCGGCCGGCGGATCGTATCAGGAGTGCCCGAGAGCCGACAACGCCAGCGCCGAAAAGCGCGACTCCCGGGGGACCGGCGAGACGGCCCCCCGCAGGAAGCGACGTTTCCCCTATCGGAAGGTCGACGACCTGGAACGCGAGATCTTCGAGCGGGAGGCGCGGGTCGAGCAGATCTACGCCGCCCTGGCCGATCCCGAAACCCTTCGCGACGGCGAGCAGGTCCGGGAGCTCAAGGCCGAGATCGCCGACCAACAACAGACGCTCGAAACGCTCTATGAGCATTGGGAAGAGGCCACGGAGTTGAACTGGTGAGTCGCACGCGCGAAAGAAACCGCGTCCCAACGCCGCTCTTTGCGCCGTTCTATCCGCGACAAGCCTTGCATCCGGTAGCGCTGCCCGAAATCGCTACGATCGGGAGCGCCCACACCCGAGCGGAGCACGGTAGCGTGAAATATACTTTCGTGGCGCCGTGTGTCTCCCCCCGCCCGCGAGCCGCCAAGCGCCGGGCGTTACCGTGAGAGACTGCGCCGATCGCGTCGGGTAGCGCAGGTCCCGCGTCCGGAGCGCGGGTCTTCGCTGGTCGAGGGTCCTGCAAGCCTTGAGACGATCCACTGTTGAGGCGATACATGGAGCCGGGGTTGTGATCTGGTACATCTTTCTCGTGGCGGTGCTGAACGTGGGCGCGGGCTTCGCGGTGGCCGTGTGCGCGGGGCGGCGCTACCGAGAGCTATGTGTGCTCGCCGTGGAAGCGGCCGTGCCGGACGTCGGATTCCCCGCGCCGGGTTCCCAATCACAAATCCCTGCCTCTCCCACGGTGGACTCCGAGGACGATCGGCCCCATGAAGAAGAGCCTGCACGGCCTGAGGATCGCGTCGACGAGCCGGCGGACGATTCGCCTGACGAGGCCGAGGATGGTGGACACGCGCCCGGCGGCACGTCTGCCGACCAGAGCGATCCGGCCGAACCTTCGGCGGCTGACACGGAGTCGGCCGCTGAGGAGCCGCCCGACGGGGAGGCCCTGGCGAACGTCGCGCCGGACGAGAAGCGCGAGATGAGCCCCGGCGAGGCTTGTGTGCAGCAGTTCCGAAGCGAGGTGGACAAATACCATCAGGAGCTGACCCGTTTGGACAACGCGTTTCGTGCTTGTGCGGACAAGCCTGAGGCGGGCGAGGTCCAATCGCAGGTGGACTCGCTTCAGGAAGCCAACGAGGAGTACCTCGCGTCACGCGAGGAGGCCCACCAGACCTTCCAGGAGCTGCACGCGGAACAGGAAGACTTCAACGCCGTCAGCGACGAGCTCCAGGCGGTCCTCCGCGGGCAGGACACCCTGGTCGAAGACACCAAAAGCGTGATCGAAGGCTTGGACTACGAGGGTGACTTGGCCGAGGGCTGCCGGCAGATGGTCCAACAAACCACCAAGCTGCTGCACGCGAACCACGAGTTGCGCGACACGCTCGAGGAGGCGTCGGTGGCCGTCGCCCGACACGAGGGGCGACTGGAATCCATCGACGAAGTGAAGCGGAACGACCCGCTCACGGAGCTATCCACCCGGGCGCGGCTGGAAGCCTGTCTGGCCGACTGGTGGGCGAAGGATCCTCACCGGGCACGACAACTGCACGCGGCGATGATCGACGTCGACCAATTTGGGCGGTTGAACGAACGCCACGGCCAGGAGGTGGGCGACCGCATCCTCCGCGCGATCGCTCAACTGCTGGCGGCCGAGAGTCGCAACCACTTGCTGATCGCGCGCTTCGCCGGACAGCGGTTTCTGCTCCTCTTTCCCGACGTGGATCTCCGCTTCGCCACCAACCTGGTCGAGCGGATTCGACAGACGATCGAGATGGCACGCCTCGAGTACCGGAAGGAGGAGATTCGAGTCACGGTGAGTTGCGCGGTGACGGAAGTCGCGTGCCAGGACACCGCGGCGAAGCTGTATGCGCGGGCCGAAACCACGCTCCGCGAAGCCAAACGGTATGGACGCAACCGCACGTTCGTCCACGAAGGGAGATACCCGACGCCGGTCGTCCCCCCCAACTTCACGCTGAAGGAAAAGTCCGTCATTGTCTGAACAGGATTTCGTGCTCCCTAAGTCCAAGCAGCACGAACGAGGTCCAGCCCCTCGATGAGTCAGCCCTTGCCGCAAGACGCCACCGACACCAGCGCCGCGGCCGCCGCCGGCGACCGACGCGATCCGCGCAGCCGGCAGCAGGCGGTGGTGGCCATCGGACGGCGGGCGATCGCCCTGCCCGATCTCTCGATCCTCATGCAGGACGCGGCCTCCCTGATCGCGGAAGCACTCGGCGTGGAATTCAGCGGCGTGGCCGAGTTGACTCCCGACGGCTCCAAAATCATCCACAAGCTCACGCTCGAAGGCCCGGACGGGGCAAACACGCGACCGTTCGTCGGGGAGTCGGCTCCGGACGGAACCGACTCATTGGCCGGGTACGCCCTGGAAATCGCCTTTCCGGTCGCCATCGCCGAACTGTCCCAAGACACCCGCTTCTGCGACCCCTTCCTCCAGAGGCACGGGATTCGCAGCGCCATTGCCATCCCGCTGAAGCTCCCGGGGCAGTCGTTCGGGGCCTTGCTGGCTTGCAGCCGTGAGGTCCGGCAGTTCGATACCGAAGACGTGTTGTTCGTGGAAACCGTGGCCCACCTGGTCACGAACAACGCGGCTCGCGTTCGCATGGAAGAAGACTTCGCGGCCGAGCGTCGACTTGCGGCCGAGGTGTTGCAGACGGTCGGGGCCATCGTCCTGGTGCTCGATCCGCAGGGACGGATCGTGCGTGCCAACCGGGCCTGCGAACATTTGACGGGTTTCGCATCCGACGAGATCGAAGACCGGCCGATCTGGGACGTCCTCCCCGTGCCCGATGAAGCCGACTCGTTCCGGACCGTCTTCAACAGACTTAACAAGGGCGTCTCGACGATGGAGCACGAGAGTCAGCTCCTGACCAAGCATGGCGAGCGGCGCCAGATCTGCTGGTCCTACTCCGTCGTCCGCGGTGCCGACCAATCGATCGAGTCGGTCGTGGCCACCGGGATCGACGTGACCGCGGAACGACAAGCCGAGGAAAAGGCCGCCAAGGCGGAGCAGATGGCCGCGGCGGCCCGCTCGGCTTCCGCCTCGAAGCAGGAAGAAGACGGCACGCCGTCCGCCGGCGGGGGGCCGGCGACTCCGCAGGATCAGCCCCTTGGCGAAGCCGCTGCCTTGCCGGGTCCGATCAACAGCGAACGCCGCCGCCGTGCTCGCCTCTCCTATCCGTACCACCAACGGATCGCCCCCATTGTCGACGGGAGGCTGCCCGCCGACGACGAGTTCACCGAGATCCAGTGCAACGACATCGCCGCCGGGGGATTCTCGTTCATCTCGCCCAAACCGCCCCAATCCGGAATGCTCGTGGTGGCACTGGGAACCCCGCCCAAGTTCTCCTATCTGACCGCTCAAGTGGCGCACGTCACGCGGATCGAACGTGAGGGCCGGCGCATGTACCTGGTCGGGTGCAGCTATATCGGCCGTGTCGCCTATTGAATCGCGCAGCAATCCGCCGGGCCCGTTCTCTGGACGCAACCTCCGCGATACCCCCCCCGCGGGTGGAGAACGACTGGTGGATCGGAAACCGGCCAACTATAATAAGAGGGGACTCCGGGAAGGCCGCCCGTCGGCGGGGCCATCGCACGGAACGGCTCCGCCGGCCGCTGGTGATCGTGGACTCTCACGCTTCTGCGCTGGCGAAGCCTCCGCGGGAGGTGTTTTTGCCCAATGTCCCGGCCAAGAACCTTTTGGAGGACAAGCCGTGTCCAACTTCGAAGGCGAAGACCGCGAGTTTGACGAGCTGGATCTGCCCGCAGAAGACTCGACGCTACCCGAACCGGCGGACGAGACACTCGAGCTCGGAGGGGCCGGCGAGGTGCCGGAGCCCGGGGACGACGTCCTCGAGCCCGCCGAAAGTGACGCCTTTGCCGACATGGAGATGGCGGCGCCGGCCGACGAATTCGCAGCCGAGGCGGCCGAGGAAGAGCTGGAAGAGGAAGCGGTAAAGCAGCCCGGCTTCCTTCAGAAGGTGACAAAGGCCAGCCCTTACGTCGTGCTGCTGGGGATCTCCTTGCTGGCTATTCTGATCGGCATCTTCTGCTGGTTCATGGAACTGAAGAGCTACGATTTCCAGATGAAGCCCGCGCAGACGAGCATGGCCCCCGCCGTGCAATCCGGTCCACCCAGCACCACGACGACGGTCTGACCGATCCCGGTCCCGTCGACCACAAGCGCCGTGCGAATCGGCATGCGCGATCCGCCCTTCCGAACCACGCGCACGGGGCATTCCACGTCGGGACGCCGGTAATTGAGCGTTGCCGGCACGACCTCTTCGGCGAACGACGGCGGCGGGGTGGCACTGGCGTTCCGCCAGTGGGCTTTGCCGCCAGTCGAAGACGCCCGCGTGAAGGCACTGGCAAGATGCCGGTGCCACCCCGCCCGGCGAGATACGAGCGCTACCCCGCCGGATGGGGGTTGGTTCGTGCGGGACGCGCGGCTAAGATGAGCTGGGGCGCGCCGCAGGCGCGCTCATCGTACCCTCCGTTCGAGAGGCGAGCGTGCCATGGCCGATGCAAGGCGGGTTGCCGACGATTTGCTGACGGTCGAGGACTTCTACGCTTTCGTGTCCGACGGCCAAAAGGCCGACCTCATTGACGGAGTCATCTACATGGCCTCGCCCGACTCACGCCGCGCGAACGACTTGACCGGGTTCCTTCACTGGCTGCTACGGGGCTTCCTGGAGCGCCGCGGCATTGGGGGCAAGGTAGTCTTCAGCCGATTCGCTTTCCGGCTGAGCGAGTTCTCCGCGCCGGAGCCGGACGTGGCCTACGTGCGTCCGGAGCGCGTCGGCCTGATCGGGGAGGGCGGCATGCGGGGCGGGCCCGATGTCGCCGTCGAGGTGGTCTCCCGCGAAAGCCGGCACCGCGATTACGACCTCAAGCGGCAGCTCTACGAGGAGGCAGGCGTCTCGGAATACTGGATCATCGACCCGATCCAGAAACGCGTCGAGTTCCTCCTCCTGGAGGAAGGTCGCTACCAACTGGCCCCGCTCGACGAAAATCGCCTTTTCCGCAGTCGCGCCCTGCCCGGCTTCTGGATCGACGTCGATTGGCTCCTCGCCGACCCGCTCCCGCCCGCCACCCGCTGCCTCGAGGATGTCCTGCGCACAGAGCAGTAGGGTGCGTGAAACGCACCACATTCATGTACGAGCGGTGATTGGTGCGTTTCACGCACCCTACTGGTTTGCCGTCAGTCGAAGACACCCGCGTGAAGGCACTGGCAAGATGCCGGTGCCACCCTACGGCCGAGAACCGGCAGGCGAAACCGCAAGCGGCGGCTCAGGTTTGCGTCGTAGCGTCATTGGCCGCTGAGGATCGGCCGCAGCACCGGCTCCAGCGCCTCGGCCATGCGCATCATGCCGAGGTCGGAGGGGTGGGAGCTGTCGGTGGTGGCCTCGTCGTCGTCGCCCAGGAGGTGCTCGCCTTCGACGTAGTGGAGGCCCTTCACGCCCTCGGCGGTGAGCTTGTCGTACGCGGCCTTGAAGGCGGCCCGGGCGGCCGCGTGGCGCTCGCGGCGGTCGGGCAGGAGCCAGGCGTTGCCGTAGGTGCGGTCTTCGATGAGCACGATCGGCGTCTCGGGCCGCGCCTTCCGGAGCGTTCGCACCAGCGGCTCGGTCCGCTCGGCGACCTGGGGGCCCTCCATGTTGGGCAGGCAGTCGATGCAGTAGACCGCCGCGTCGAGCTCGGCCAGCAGGTCGACCACCTCCGGGTCCATGCGCCCGTTGCCCGAGAAGGCGAGGTTCACGACCGGCCGGTCGAGCCAACGCCCGAGGATCGCCGAGAACGACATCCCGGGACGGCTGGCGCAGGCGCCGTGGGCGATCGACGTGCCGTAGTAGACGATCGGCTTTTCGGAGCGCGGCGCCAGCGGCTCGAACGCGGCGTCGGCCGGCACGCCGATTTCGAGCGACTCGACGCCGTTATAGAGCGGCAGGTACGCCATGTAGGCGCGACGGCCGGCCGGAATGCCCGAGGCCAGCTTCGCCTTGACGGTCTGGGCCGACGGTCGGGAGACGCCCAGCCAGCGCCACGTCCCCTGGTCGTCCTGGGCGTAGAGGTCCACTCCGCTCACGCCCGTCGGCGGCATGTGCGGCATCCCCAGGCTCGAGGAGAGCAGCTCGTAGCGGGCGTGGATCTCGGTCGCGTCGGTCGCGAAGCGGACGCACATCCCGGCGGAGTGGCGGCTCAAGCTCCAGACGGGCGCGCGGACCACGCCCTCGGCCTTGGCGGGCAGGCGGTCGAAATATCGCGTGGTCTCCGACCAGCCGCGGCCTTCGACGCCCCACTGCTGGACGTCGAACCAGGCCAGGCCCTCCTCCACTTTGGGTGGGACCGAAGCGGGCTCCGCGCCCAGGGCACGGCCCAGGAGGCCCGCCGTCGCAAGGCCCGTGGTGGACAAGGTCAGAAACCGCCGCCGGTTGAGTCGCCGCTCGTACATCGCAGATCCTTTCAGAGTGTGGACGAAGCGAGGATGCCGTTTGCATCGCCCGGGGCCGCTTCCGCGTCCGGACGTCGCCGCCAGTATTCCCCGGCGCGGCGGGAAAGACAAGATCCGCCGGCGTGCCCAGAGGCCCCCATGCGGAGGGGCGAAGGGATGATTTCGAGACGTGCAGCGGGCGTATCCGTCGGCAGAACGCTTCGCCTCGCGGAACCGGGCTGCCCAATTGCCTGTCACCTGCTTGACAAGCGGGTCTCCGTTCTGTCCCATTGTGGGCGGGTGTGAAAGCAGGCAGGCCCCGGTTCTGCCGGCAGCGTGCTCACCAGATCTCCCGTTTGGACCCCAGGCGATGGTCGGAAGCGTGCCACGTGCCGCTTCCGTGGTGATTGAGCGTCGGTTGGCCAAGTCCTACTGGGCAGTAACGAAGGGAGAGGGGAAATGTCGGACAAGTCGCTCCACGACGTGAGGTTTGCCAGAGCCGGCGATGTGATGACCAAGGAGGTGATTTCCATCGAGGGCACGGCGACGGTGGCCGATGCCGTCAGGCTGATGAGGGAGAGGAAGGTCTCCAGCGTGTTCGTGAATCGAAGAAGCCAGGAGGACGCCTGGGGCATCATCACCCGCAAGGACGTGGTGTGCAAGGTCATCGATCCGGGGAAGGACCCCGCGGAGGTGAAAGTGTTCGAGATCATGTCCAAGCCGCTGATCACGGTTTCGCCCGGGTTGGCGCTGAAGTACTGCGCGCGATTGTTCAACTCGGCGGGCATCCGCCGAGCGCCCGTGTTCGACGGCAAGGACATCGTCGGGATTCTGAGCAACACCGATATCTTCAACGCGATCCAGGTGTGACTCCCGGTTCGTCCTCGCGAAGGTGCCTGGAGTCGCGCCGAAAGGACAAAGTGAAGCAGCCAACACCCTCATAACGGGGGCGCAGCGGACCGCCTTGTTCTGATGGGCACCCAAGGGGCCGGAACTGCCGGCTGCACGGTTCCGGCCTCTCCCGGCGCCCATGGGAAGACCTGACGCAGCGAGCGGGCAGCAAGAGCAGAGACAACCCCGATGAGTCGACGCGATCTTCTCGAGCGGGCCGGCCGTGCCCTGTTCGTCCTGGCCGGCTGCGTATTGCCGGTTGCGACCCCATCACCGTTGGCCCAAGGCTCGACCGTTGGCCGACCGAACGTCGTGTTCATCCTCATCGACGACCTGGGCTGGCGCGACGTCGGCTGCTACGGCAATACGATCTACCAGACGCCCCACGTCGATCGGCTGGCCGGCCAGGGGATGCGGTTCACCGACGGCTACGCGGCCTGCAACTGCTGCTCGCCGACCCGGGCGAGCATCATGTCGGGCAAATACCCCGCGCGACTCCGCCTCACCGATTGGATCCCCGGCTCCCACTTCCCCTGGACCCAACTCCGCCCGCCCGACTGGACGAAATACCTCCCGCTCGAAGAGGTGACGATCGCCGAGGCCCTGAAGGCGGCGGGCTACGCCACGGGCCACGTGGGCAAGTGGCACCTGGGCGGAGATCCCTATCTGCCCGAAGCGCAAGGCTTCGATTTCAATTTCGGCGGCTGCGCCTCCGGGGCACCGGGAAGCTACTTTTTCCCGTATCGAATCCCCGCGATCCAAGACGGGGCGCCGGGCGAGTTTCTCACCGAGCGGCTCACCGACGAGGCCCTGAAGTTCATCGAGGCCAACCGCAGTCGCCCCTTCTTCCTGTATCTCAGTCACTACACCGTGCACCGGCCCTTACAGGCGAAGAAGGACGTGGTCGCCAACTACCTGGCCAAGGGGAGGCCGGCCGTCGGGGCCACCAACGCCACCTTCGCGGCCATGGTCGAGAGCATGGACGCGAGCGTCGGCCGCGTGATAGCCAAGCTCGAGGAGCTGGGAATCGACGATCGCACCGTCGTCTTCTTCATGTCCGACAACGGCGGCTTGGCGCGAAAGATACAGGGCCCGCCCCGCCTGAAGCAGGCGAAGCACTGCGTGGCGTCGACGTCCAACGCACCGTTGCGGGAGGGCAAAGGGTCGCCGTACGAGGGGGGCATCCGCGAGCCCTGGATCGTGAAATGGCCCGGCGTCGTCCGGCCCGGAAGCACCTGCTCCGTGCCGGTCACCAGCGTCGACTTCTATCCCACGATCCTGGAGATGGCCGGCGCGCAGGGCGATCCCGACCACTCGGTCGACGGTGTGAGCATCGTCCCGCTGTTGAAAGAGACGGGAGGGCTCAGGCGCGAGGCCCTCTACTGGCACTACCCTCACTACAACGTGACGGGCGAGGCCGGCGTGCGACCGCACGGGATCGTGCGCAGCGGCCGGTACAAGCTGATCGAGTTCTACGAAGAGGGGCGCGCAGAGCTCTACGACCTGGAAAACGACGTCGGCGAGAAGCACGACCTGGCCCCGCAGATGCCCGAGAAGGTCGAATCGCTTCGCAAGATGCTCCATCAGTGGCTCGAATCGGTCGATGCCCAGATGCCGGTGCCCAATCCCGATTACGATCCGGCCGTGGCCGAGGAGATCTATTCCTGGTGGAGGAGTCTGCCGACGCGATAGAGTCCGTCAGGCGCAGCCGAGCCACGTGGCCCCGGTCGCGGCTTCGTCGCCGCCACGCGCGAAAAGGAGAGAAACGCCATGCGAAACCAGGTCGTGCCCACGCGAGCACAGGTTGTCCCCACGCGAGCCGTTGTCGCTCTTGCCCTGTTCGCTTACGGGCTGGTATCGTGGGGCGGGGTTCGGGGCGATGCCGCCCAGACGCCGCCGCGTCCGAACATGGTGGTGATCCTCGTCGACGACCTGCGGTGGGACGAGATCGGTTGTGCGGGCCATCCGTTCGTCAAAACGCCCCACGTCGACCGGGTCGGGCGCGAGGGCGCTCGGTTTCTCAACGCCTTTGCCACCACGCCGCTCTGCTCGCCGGTCCGTGCCAGCCTGCTGACGGGCCTCTACGCGCACGGGCACGGGATCCGCGACAACACGAACCGCAGCGCCCAAAGCCATCAGCTCGTCACGTTCCCCCGCACGCTTCAGAGTGAGGGGTACGAAACGGCCTTCATCGGCAAGTGGCACATGGGGAACGACCCGACGCCGCGCCCGGGCTTCGACTACTGGGTGAGCATCAAAGGGCAAGGCGAAACGCTCAACCCGGAAATCTACGAGGACGGAAAGCTCGCCCGCGTGCGGGGCTACATCACCGACGTCTTCACCGACCGGGCCCTGCGGTTCATCGAGCGCGACCGCGAGAAGCCGTTCCTCTTGTATCTCTCGCACAAGGCGATCCACCCCAACCTGACCCAGTACGACGACGGCAGCATCAGCGATCCCTCGGCGGCCGTCTTCATCCCCGCCGAACGGCACAGAAACCTCTACGCCGACGCGCCCGTCCCCCGCAGGCCGAACGTCAACGATAGCCTGGAAGGCAAGCCGTCGCTACAGCGCAAGGTCGACGACCTGCCCCCGCTGGGCCCCGAGACGGGCACTTCGGACACGACGGTCCGCAACCGGCTGCGCATGCTCGCGGCCGTCGACGAAGGGCTCGGCCGCCTGCTGGCCGCCCTGGAAAAAAGCGGCAAGCTGGACGACACCGTGGTCGTCTTCACCAGCGACCACGGCTACTTCAACGGCGAGCACGGGCTGAGCGTCGAGCGGCGCCTGGCCTACGAGGAGACGATCCGCATCCCGCTCATCATCCGCTATCCCCGGCTCGTCAAGGCCGGCAGCACGCCCGACGAGCTGGTGCTCGGCATCGATCTAGCGCCTACCTTCGTCGATCTGGCCCGCGCGAAGCCGACCGCCCCGATGCACGGCCGCTCCCTCGTCCCGCTGCTCAAGGGCGAGGCCACGGACTGGCGGACGTCCTTCCTCGTCGAGTACTACACCGACACGGTGTTCCCCCGCGTGCTCGACATGGGCTACAAGGCCGTGCGGACCGATCGCTACAAGTATATCCACTACCTCCAGCTCCAAGGCATGGACGAGCTGTACGACCTCGAGTCCGACCCGTACGAGATGAAGAACTTGATCGCCGAGCAATCCTCCTGGCCGGTCCTCCGCCAAATGAAGACCGAGCTGCTCCGGCTGTTGCGAGACGGGGAGAGGTAGGGAGAGTGACTTCTGAAGTTTGCGCGGCCAGTGAACGTCCGGCTCAACCTGAACCCTCTGTTTTCCGTCCCCCCGCTGGCCCCCTTTCGTTCCCGTCTTCCGTTGAGCTCCCCAAAGAGGAGGAATCGCATGCTTCGCAACAGACGCCCGTGTCGGCGAGGAGATTGGTTTGCTTGGATGGTGGCCATGCTTGGGTTGGCGCTGTTGGGAGCGATCGGTCAGGCCGGGGTCGCGGCCGGGGAGCCGGTTCAGGAACTGATCGAGCGGGCCGGAAACGCCGAGGACGACGCGCTCTGCCTGGAAATCCTGAAGCAACTCCGCGAGAGGCCCGACCTCGACGCGAGCCTCAAGGCCGACGTCGACAAGATGGTGGCGTTCGTCGAGCGGTGGATCGGCGAGACATCGCTCTGGCGGTGGTACGATCGTGAGGTCCGCCGCACCGTGGACTACGACTTCCAGATCGCCGAGGATTCGCCGCTCTATCCGCTGACCTGCTTCTACCGCGGACGGATGCTCTTCTGGGTGACCAACGAATACGGAAACATCATCGGCTACCACGAGCCCCGCCGGCAGTTCCTCGACAAGGCCGTCGAGCAGTTCAAGATCGCCGGGGCCGCGTTCCCCGAAAATCGCGTGATCGGGATGTATCTCGGCGAGCCGATCCCCGCCGAGAGGGCATACGCGAACGATTGCGGCGCGCCCGACTGGGCCGCGCTCGAGCGCGAGGGCCTCGAGCGGCTGGCCGACGTCGTCGAGTGGTGGATCGACAACCGGCTCCGGGACAGCGGCGAGTACGGCGGCGCGTGGGACGACGACTGCGAGATGTGGCGGAGCTGGGTTCCGGTGATGATCGCCTTCGAGCATCCCAAGCTCACCGACGCCCAGGCGTTCTTCTCCGACGCGCTGATGAGCCAGGACTACATGAAGGACGGCTACACCAGCCACGTCTACGACGTGGAGCACACGGCGGAGCCCTCCACCGACACGATCACCCCGATGATCCACCTGACGCCGGACGATCCGGTCTGGAAGCGCCGGGCCCTGCGCCTGGCCGAACTGATGGAAACGCTCTGGACCGGCACGAACCGGCGGGGCATGCTCCAGTTCAAGAGCACCTACTTCAGCGCCCGGAAGGTCGACCCGAATCCGGAGCGGGCCTGCGACACGCCGTATCACGCGGTCGCCATTCAGCCGGCGCTGGTCTTGTGGCAGCGGACCGGCGACGAGAAGCTCGGCAAGCTCTTCTCCGCCTGGATGGACACCTGGGTCGACGCCACCGCGCGGGCCGAGCGCGGCAAGCCGGCGGGCATCGTCCCCGCGGCGATCCGCTGGCCCGAGGGCGAGATCGGCGGCCCGGGGCCCGACTGGTGGGACCCCCGACACCACAACGAGCCCAAGCTCTACGTCTGGCCCACGTCGGTCGGAAAGCTCGCCGACGTGCTCCTGCTCACCTATCACATGACGGGCGAGGAGAAGTACCTCGAGCCGATTCGATCGATGGCCGCCATCCGCCTCGCGTGGTTGAAGAACCGGCCCCCAAAGGCCCCCGAGCCGGGAACGGAAGCGTGGTGCGCCGCGAAGCTCGGTTTCCTCGCCGCCACGCTCGCCAAGTACAAGCTGCTCACCGGCAGAAGCGAGTTCGACGAGATCCTGGCCCAAGACTATCGCGCGCTCGCGGTATCCGAGTCCCGGGCGGACCGGACCGCTCTGGTCGCCTCGCTCCGTGCGAGCGCCGAATCGCTCCGCGTCAACTTCCCCGGATTCACCAGCGAGGTCCGCTTCACCGACCGCGTGTTTGCCTTCCCCAGGATGTACGGGGCCGACATGATGTTTCCCGAGCCGGTCCCCGCCAACAACAAGCGGTTCAACGCGCAGTTGCTCTACGCCACGGCCACCGGCGACCGGGGCGATTTCCGCTTCTTCCCGCTAGGCGCCGTGCGATGGCTCACGCTCCCCCGAGAGATCGCGGCCCTGGTCACTCGGTCGGCCAAGGACCGCTTCACGGCCGAGCTGTTTCATTTCGGGTCGGGGGCGCGTCCGATGGGCGCGGAGCTCTACCTCCTCGCGCCCGGACGCTACACGTTCGAGATCACCGACGGCGACTCAGGCGACCCCATCACCCCGCCCAAGCGGTTCTCAGTCACCGGCCCGAGAACCCGCATCGCGTTCGAGTTGCCGCCGCGCAAGCTCTGCGTGCTGCGGATCGTGCCGCAAGAATCCGCCCAAGAATAGGTGCTAAGAGCGTGAACCAACGAGAGCGATTCCTGAAGTACATGCGGTTTGAGCCCGTCGACCGGATCCCGCTGATGGAGATGGGCGTCTGGCCGGAGACGCTCGAGCGGTGGCATCACGAGGGCTTGCCCCGGTGGGTCACCGAGCTTCGACACCTGGAGGACTATCTTCAGCTCGATCGCAGCTTCAACGTGAATTGGCTCCCGATCAGCGGCGACGTCTATCCTCCGTTCGAGCCGGAGGTGATCGAAGATCGGGAGGAGGACCAGATCGTCCGCGACGAGAACGGCGTCGTCTACCGGCAGCGCAAGCACCACAAGACCATCCCCCAGTTCCTCCGCTTCCCCGTGGAGAACGAGGCCGACTACGACCGGCTCCGGCCGCGCCTGGACGGGCGCAGCCCGGGACGCTACAGCGACGATTTCGACGAAGACCTCCACTGGCGCCGCTGGCGGGGCGAGATCGTCGGGGCCAACTTCCGCAGCTTCTTCGGGTTTCCCCGGAACATCGTGGGCATGGAAAACTGGTGCATGGCCTTCTACGACCAGCCGGGGCTCTGCGAGCGGATGATCGCCGACCGGCTCCAGTTCGCCAAAGACGTGTTCGCCCGGGTGCTGGCCGCCGGCGCGCTCGACTTCGTCCAGATCTGGGAAGACATGTCGTACAAGACCGCGCCGATGATCTCCCCCAAGCTGGTCCGCCGGCACATGCTGCCCGCGTACCAGGAGCTCGTCGGCTACCTCCGCGAGGGCGGCGTCGAGCTGATCATGGTCGACACGGACGGGCGCGTGGAGGACCTGGCCCCCATCTTCCTCGAGGCGGGCATCGACGGCACCCACCCCTGCGAGATCGCCGCCGGCTCCGACCCCGTCATGCTCCGTCGCAAGTTCCCGGGAATCACCCTGATGGGCGGGCTCGACAAGCGGGCGATCGCCAGCGGTCGCGAAGGCGTCGACGCCGAACTGCGACGCGTCGCCCCGCTCCTCCAAGAAGGCGCCTACATCCCCATGCTCGACCACTTCGTGCCCCCGGACGTCTCGTACGAGACGTACCTCTACTACGTCGAGCGACGGCGGGAGATGCTGGGCGGTCCGTAGGCGCAGGCTTGCCCGCGAAGTGCACAACAAGCAAAGCAATCCCTCCTGGCCCGTTGAAAAGGCGACAGTGACCGAACCGTGTGCCACTGCTTGCTTGCAAGCAGTGTTTCTTGCTGGGTCCTCGGCGGCACTGCTTGCAGGCAAGCGGTGGCACACGACTTTTTCAACGGGCTGCCAGGCCCGATGAATCGGGCCACTACGACCGGCCTGCCAACCGCCCCTTGCGGAGCCTGCCGGGCGGCGTTATTCTCACGGTTTCGGCTCTCGGTGGGTATTCGATAGATCGCAAGGAGTGGAAATCATGGGCGACGACCCCTTAACGCCTTATGGCAATCGGCCGATGGTGACGCCGATCGTGCACGCGGTGAACTACGAATACCGCTCGTTCGAGGTCCTCCGACAGATCACCGACGGGGAGATCGACGGCTACACCTACCACCGGGACGACAATCCCACGGTCCGGGCGGTCGAGAAGCAGATCGCGGCCCTGGAGGGGGCCGAGGACTGCGTGATCGCCACCACCGGGATGGCCGCCTGCACGATGATCTACCTGACCTACCTGGGCGCCGGCGATCACGTGATCCTGTTTCACGACGTCTACGGGGCGCACTACAAGATCTCGCTGATCCTCCAGCGGATGGGCGTCGAGATCACCTGGCTCGACGCGAACAACTACCGGGCGATCGGCGAAGCCATCAAGCCGAACACCAAGATGATCTTCCTCGAGACGCCCAGCAATCCCCTGTGCAAGGTGGTCGACGTCGCGGCGATGGCCGAGGAGGCCCATCGGGTCGGCGCCCTGTTGGTCGTCGACAACACGTTCGCCACGCCCTGCCACCAGAAGCCGCTCGCCCTGGGCGCCGACATGGTCGTGCACAGCGCGACCAAGGCGATGGGCGGCCACAACGACCTGATGGGCGGGGCGATCGCCACCAGCAAGGAGCACTACGACCTCCTCTGGTTCACCCGCCAGGCGATCGGCACCACGATGGACGCCTTCTCCGCCTCGCTCTTGGAACGGGGGCTGAAGACCCTCAAGCTGAGGGCGGACAAGACGGCCGAAAACGCCCTGGCCATGGCCCAATACCTGGCGGGCCATCCCAAGGTCTCTTCGATCATCTATCCGGGCCTGGAGACCGACGCCGGGCACGAAGCCGCCTTGAAGCAGATGCACGGCGGGTTCGGCGGCGTGCTGGCCTTCGACGTCGGCTCGTCCCAGGAGGACGCCAAGCGGTTCATCTCAAGCCTCGAGGTGATCGTCCACGCCGTCAGCCTGGGAGCGACCGAGAGCCTGATCTGCATCCCCTACCTGACCACCATGCTCTACCTGCCGGAAGAGCGGCGAACCAGCTTCGGCGTCAAGCTCAACACGGTCCGCCTGGCCGCCGGCATCGAAGATAGCGAGGCCCTGCTCGCGGACCTGGAGCAGGCGTTGGCGAAAGTGTGAGGACATCGAGCAATCGTAGGGTGGGTCGAGGCACGAGACCCACGCGCGTCAACAGGGGCCCCTGAACCATGCCGTGGTATCGGCGCAACTACGTACCTGGTGGGACCTATTTCTTCACCGTGGTCAGCCACCAACGCCGGAAAATGCTGGCCGATTCACTGTCCCGAGAATCCTTGCACGAAGCCATTGCGACGATCCGGAACAAATGGCCTTTCGAGATCGTCGCCATTGTGTTGCTCCCGGATCACCTGCATAGCGTCTGGACACTGCCGACCGGGGACGACAAGTACTCGCTTCGGTGGCGGCGTATCAAGGAGGAGTTCACTCGCAAGTTCGTGGCGGGTGGCGGGCATGAGCTGCCGCAAAGCGCTTCACGGATTCGTCAAGCGTACCGCGCGTATGGCAGAAGCGGTTCTGGGAGCACACTTGCGACGATGAGGACGACCTAAAGCGGTGTGTGGATTACGTACACTGGAATCCGAAGAAGCATGAGTTGGTGGAACATGTCGCGGATTGGCCCTGGTCCTCGTTCCACCGCTACGTGCAACTGGGCGAGTATCCGCTTGATTGGGGCAGTCAGGATCCGACACCCGGATACGATGCGCCGGAATGGGAGTGAGGGGACGTGGGTCTCGTTCCTCGACCCACCCTACACCTGGAACCCCAGAGACACCGTTTCCCACGGGAGCGTGAGACACAGATGAGCAAGCACCTACTCAATGGACTTGTCGCGGTTCTTTCGCTCTCCCTCGCCGGCGCGTCGGCCGCGGCGGAAGAGGGCACGCAAGGCAAGCGCCCACACGAAGCGAACAAAGAGCGGCTCGTGCTGGACGACATGGTCGACGTGACCGACTGGTACAACGGCTCCCCGGAGGAGACCGAGATCTCCTCGAGCGACGAGCACGCCGACGGGGGCAAGCGGTCGCTCAAGTTCGCCAACCTGGTCGACCACACCAAGGGCGAGAAGAACTACCCCATCGGCTGGCCGCGCGCCGGAAAGGACATGGCCCGAGGGGGCATCTCCGACTGGTCCGAGTACGATTTCTTCGAGTGCCGAATCTACGCCGACGCGAGCCGCGAGCGTCTGCCCGGCACGCCGCTCGGCGTCGGGTTCTATCACACGGGGCCCAAACGCTCCAGCAGCTTCCCGCTCAAGGACGTGCGAAAGGACCAGTGGACGGAGATCGTGATCCCGATCTCCGAGCTGATCGCCCCGGCCGACGTGCAGCGCGTGCAGTTCAACATCTCGGAATCGGACTACCAGCACGGCGACCGCGTCGACTTCTACATCAGCGACGTGGCGCTCACCCGCTTCGTTCACCCGGTCGTCGCCGAGCTGGCCCTCGACCGAAAGCTCCTCTACTCGGGCGACCGGCAGATCACGGCCCTCTACACGCTGATGGGCCGCAAGGGGCTCGACGAGGTGACCGTCGACTTCGAGATCGGCCGGGACGGCAAGCCGGCGGCCAGGGCCCGGGGCAAGGCAAGCCGGCACGGCGAGCTGCCCCTTCGCATCGCCGCACCGCTGACCCCGGGCACCTACTCCGCCACGCTCCGCCTCCGCGACGCGGCCGGGCAGCCCGTCGACCAAAGCCAAGTCGAGTTTCGCGTGATTGAAGGTCCGTTCTGAACGATTCCGCAAGGAGAACGTGTAGGGTGGGTCGAGGCACGAGACCCCCGCGCCGAAAGAAAGCTCAAGAATCGTGCTTCCACGTTCTGCGATGTTCCCGCGTGGGTCTCGTACCTCGACCCACCCTACGAAATACCCCCAATTGCGCGCCCCGTTTGGAAAGGAGCCGCCATGAGAAGCGATTTCACGATCCTGACGTTGTTCGCGGGTCTCGCCTTCACCCCCATGGTCTGCGGCGAGACGTACCGGTTCGACCTGGGCACCGAAACCTCGGAGCTCCGAGACGGATTCACCAGGATCACGGCCAGGTCGCTCTACTCCGAACGGGCCGGATACGGATGGAAGTCGACCGACGGCCTCCGAGAGCACCACAAGCACTACAGCCGCGAGTGGGAGTACAACGAAAGCCGCGGGCGCAAGCAGCCGCCCCCGATGTACACCAACGAGATCACCTGCGACGCGGTCTTCGGGGACAAGCCGAACGCGTTCCTGGTGGACGTGCCGCCGGGGGACTACACGGTCTATCTGCTCTGCGGCCGCAGCGCCGGCTCCTCGCGGGAGTATCACGACTTCGACGTGGCGGTCGGCACGTCCCGGTCGAACGTGAAGATCCCCGGCGCATACCGATTCGAGAAGCGGGCGTTGACCGCGTCGGCCGGCAAGGGGCCGCTCTCGATCGAATTCCTTCCCAAGACCGACTGGCTCGCGGCGTGCCTGATCGTCTTTCCGACGGCGGAGGAGGAGCGGGTCCGCGGCGATTTCCTGGACGCCTTGGAGCAGGAGGTCTACTTCCTGCCGCCCGACGTGGCCGAAGAGTGGAAGCGGACGGAGCACGTCGACGAGCGGCCGATGCCGGAGCTCTCCGCGCTGGACCGCGGGCGGGGCTACGCCCTCTTCGCCCGGCACTGGTCCGAGGTGATCTACCCCAACACCGTGCCGCGGGCCGGTGAGCTGGCCCCCGAGCTGGCGACCTTTGCCTCGCCGGGCGAGTACGAGCCGGTCACGTTCACCGTGCTTCCCCTCAAGGACTTGGGCGAGGCGAAGGTCACGGCCGGCGATCTTCGCTCGCCCCGGGCGGTCATCGCCAAGGAGAACGTCGAAGTCCGCTCTGTCCGCTACATGCTCGTCCGGCCCAACTACTCGATGTTCTTCTCCTACCACGTGGCCCCGGACGTCTTGGAGCAGAAGGAATCGGTCGCGATCGACGCGGGCAGCAACCAGCGGTTCTGGATCACCGTCAAGGTCCCGGACGACGCCGCGCCCGGCGTCTACGAGGGGAAGCTCGTCTTTCATCCGGCCCAAGGAGAGCCGGCCGACGTGCCGCTCCTGCTCCGCGTGCTGCCGATCCGGCTGGAAAAGAACCCGGAGCACATCTACGGCATGTACTACCGGGACCCGCTCTCGAACGTCGACGAGAACAACAGCCCCGAGGCCAACGAGTACTTCCGGCGCAAAGCGGAGCTGGAGCGCCGGGACATGGTCGCCCACGGCATGAACTCGCACATCTCGGACGCAAGCGGGCTGGACCGCGACGACGAGGGCAACTGGACCATGGACGGCGCCGAGACCGACCGCCGCATCGCCCTGGACCGCAAGTACGGACTGGCCGATCATCCGCTGGTCGTCGGCTTTCCCGTGAGCTGGTGGTACACGAAGCTCGTCGACAAGCAAGGGCTGGGGAGCCATCTGCGGCTCGTGCGGGCCGACGTGCCCCCATCGTTCTTCGACGAGGTGACCAAGATGGTCGAGGCCATCGAGAAGGCGCGGAAGGAATACGGCTGGCCCGAGTTTCTCTATTACCCGATCGACGAGCCGAGCACCAGCGAGGACGCGGTCCGCTTCATGGTGGGCGTGATGAAGGCGATCAAGCGGGTGCCGGGCGTGCGCACGTACGTGACCGCCGATCCGAGCCACGACCAGTTCGCCCCGATGTGGCCGTACGTCGACGTCTGGTGCTGCCAGCCGTTCGTGTTCGGCCACGAGAAGATCAAGCGGCTGAGCGAGGAGCACCACATCGAGTTCTGGTGCTACCCGAACCACATCAGCGGCGAGAACGACCACACGCCGATTCGCGGGGCGAGGATGACCTGGGGGTTCGGGTTTTGGAAGTCGGGCTTCCGGACGCTCATCCCCTGGATCTATCAGTCCAGCAGCGGCGATCCGTGGAACTACCTCGACGGCACCTCGATGGACTTCTTCAACCGCTCCACGCCCGACGGCGAGCCGATCCCCGTGACCATGTGGGAGGCCTATCGCGAGGGCATCGACGACGGCCGATACCTCTACACGCTCCAGCAGCTCGTCGACCGGGCGAAGCAGAAGGGCGGTAAGGCGGCCGAGATCGCCCAGGAGGGCCAAAAGGAGGTCGACTTCCTCTGGGACGCGATCGAGGTGCAGGAGAAGTACAAGTACGACGGGCTCTGGTCCGGCCGCGACTTCGACGCCTATCGCTGGCTGTTGGCCTCCCAGATCCTCCGGTTGCAGGAGGCGCTGAAATGACGTGCCGAAATCGGTCCCGGCGGGCAAGACGGCGAGCGACGAGGGGTTGTCTTGCCGCGTGTTTCGCCGTCTGGGCTTTTCTTGGCTCGTCGCCCTCCCAGTCTGCGGAAGAGCCCACGCGGCCACCGTGGGAAGGCCAATACAAGATCCGCCCGGACGAGAAGCAGCGGCTCACGGAGGCCGACGTGGTCGGGCCCGACGGGATCGTCTATCCCGATTGGACCTATGCCGGCGTGCCCGGCGGGATCCCCGACGTAGCGGTCCGAGCGCGGGCGGCCGACTTCGGCGCCGGGGGCGACGATGACCGCGACGACAGCGGGGCGATCGAGCGCGCCGCGGAGGCCGCGGCCGCGCAAGGCGGCGGTGCCGTGTTGCTTGCCTCGGGGACCTACTATCTCGACCGCCCGGTGATCGTCTGCGACGACGGCGTGGTGATCCGCGGCGAGGGGGCCGACAAGACGCGCCTGATCTTCCGCTACGCGATCCCGCCCGCGGGAGTGACCTTCTATCGCCGGCGGCCCGGCGAGGTCGTCTGCGCCGACACGTGGATCGAGCTGCACGCCGTGCCCAAGGATCTTGTGGCCCTGGAGGTCCGCGTCGACGGGGAGAGCGTTTCTCGCCGCGAGCGGTCGAAACACTGGGGCAATACGTTCTCGATCTCCGTAAGCGGACGCTCGCTTCTGGGGAAGGCAGGGCAGGGAACGCACCAGATGACGGGCATCGCCGAGTACCAGGACGGGACCAGGAAGGAGACATCCGAGGAAATCCGGCTCTCCAAGCAGCCTTCTCCCAAGCCCGACCCCCGTCCGCGCATGCTCGGGGCGATCACGTTCGCAGGCCCCGGCACGGTCGGATCGCGCATCCCGTTGGCGGCCGACGCATTGCGCGGCAGCCGCCGGATCAAGCTCCGGTCGACCCGGGGTCTCGAGGCGGGCGACCGGATCGCGATCGAAGCCCCCGCCTCGCCCCGCTGGAATCAACTGGTGCGCAACGCCTGCCAGTGGGGCACCTACCGGCGCTATCGGCTGGTGATCGAGGGCATCGAGGGCGACACGATCCGCGTCAACCAGCCGCTGCGACTGACGTTCCCCGTGGTCGACGGCTCCTACGTCGAGAAGATCGAAGTGATCCGCCGCTCGGGCGTCGAGAACCTCTACCTGGAACAGACCGAAAACCTCTGGATCAACGGGATCGCGTTCTCCAACGCCTGGGAGTGCTGGGCCAGCGGGGTGACGGTGAAGAAGACCGGGCGCCACGCCTGCTACGCCGTGGAGGCCAAGTGGTGCGAGATCCGCGACTCGGTCTTCGACGACGCCCACTTCAAAGGGGGCGGCGGCACGGCCTACGTCGGCTGGGAACACGCCTGCGACTGCCTGATGGAAAACGTCACCACCCATAAGATGCGGCACGCACCCTGTTTCCAATGGGCCGCCTCGGGCAACGTGATCCGCAAGAGCACGTTCCACGAAAGCGACGGCCAGTGGCACTCCGGATGGACCAACGAAAACCTCTTCGAGCAGTGCACGATCGACTCCCAGCGCGGTCACGGGGGCTACGGCTACGGCATGTGGGCCTCCCCGCCCGAAGACACCGCTCACGGGCCGAACGGGCCGCGAAACGTCGTCTACGGTTGCGACGTCCGCTCGCCGAAGGCCGGCGTGTGGATGGGCGGGATGAACGAGAGCTGGCTGATTCTCTACAGCCGGTTCCGGGTCGGGAGCGGTCCCGGCGTCTTTGCCAAGACCGCCAGCTTCGATCACGTCATCCGCGGGAACGTCTTCGCCCTGGATGAGAAAAACCAGCCCGCCGTCCGCTTGGCCACGCCCGACTGCATCGGCGTCGAGCTGATCGACAACCGAATCTACGGCGGCAGCGGCAAGCTGGTCTCCGGAGACGGCAAGCCCGAGGTCGAGCGAGACAACCGCCTCCTGCCCGCTACCGAGGACCCGCCCTTCCCCGAGGCCCCGGTGCCCTCCATCTTCGAGTGGCAGCGGCAGAACCGCGCCCCGCGGCGCGAACCGTAGCAGGTGAATCCATTCCTCGCCGGGGTTGCCCGGCGCGACAACCCAGCAATGCAAGATCACCCATGACCGGCCAAACCCCAACCGACCCAACCCGCTACGACGTCGCCGTCGTCGGCGCCGGTCCGATCGGGCTGGAGATGGCGGCGGCGCTCGAGCGGGCTGGCGTCAACTACGTCCAGTTCGAGGCCGGGCAGATCGGGCACACGTTCACCTGGTGGCCCCCGAACACGCGGTTCTTCAGCTCCCCGGAGCGCGTGGCCATCGCCGGAATCCCCGTGCAGACGGTCGACCAGGAGAAGCTCACCCGCGAGGCCTACCTGGCCTATCTCCGCGGCGTCGTCCAACAGCTCGATCTCGTGGTGAACACCTACGAGCGGGTGCTCAGCGCCCGACGCGACGGCGACGGGTTCACGCTCCGCACCACGACGCGCACGGGCGAACGGGTCTATCGTTGCCGCCGGCTAGTCTTGGCCACCGGCGGCATGGCCGGGCCCAACCGGCTCGATATCCCCGGCGAGGACCTGGCGCACGTCACCCACTACCTGGGCGACCCGCATCGCTATTTCCGCACGCGCCTTCTCGTCGTCGGCGGGATGAACTCCGCCCTGGAGGCGGCGCTGCGTTGCTGGCGGGCCGGGGCCGAGGTGACGATCAGCTACCGCCGGGCCGAGCTGGGACGCGACGCTGCCAAGCGGCACTTGACCGCCGAAGTGCTGATGTGGGTCCGCGAGGGCCGGATCCGATTCGTGCCCGAGACCATGCCGGTCGAGATCACGCCGGAGCACGTCGTGCTGGCCCCCACTCGCGACGGCGAGCGGACCGAAGGGGAGCCGATCCGACAGCCGGCCGATTTCGTGCTCCTCTCGACGGGCTTCGTGGCCGACATGAGCCTGTTCGAGCAGCTCGGCGTCGCGCTCCACGGCCAGCACAGAGTGCCCGAGTTCTCGCCGGAGACCATGGAGACGAACGTCCCCAACCTCTATGTCGCCGGCACCGCGGCCGGCGGCACGCAGACGCAGTACAAGCTGTTCATCGAGACGAGCCACGTCGACGTGGAGAAGATTGCGGCGGCGATCGTAGGTCGGTCGTGACGGGATGGACTGCCCTTCGCGCGCGCCGCGCGATGATCGGTTCGTCATCGCGTCACTTGGCGGTTGTCTCCCGGGCGGCATCGTCGTATTGGAAGACGTCTTCGACTCCCGCGCCGAAGGCCCTGGCGATGCGAAACGCCAGGAGGAGCGAGGGCGCGTATTTCACGATTCCGGGGACACGAACCGATTATGGTCGTCTGAGTAGTTTTGGCGGACGGCCTGGTTTTCCGGGACGGAGCCTGCGACCGATTGCTTGCTCCAGACGCTCCAGAAACGGTGCGTCTCCCAGCGGGCAGCCAGTGCGAGCATGTTCTCGCATATCCCGCAACTGCTCTTCCCGAAGGGCACTGTTCAGCAAACCGCGCCAATCAGCGACCATTGCCAGCATCGGAGCGACTCGGACTAATCGGTCGTCGCGGCCCGATAAGTGGGCTTGTGCACTGCTCCAACGCCAATCGCCGGCGTCGGCCGCCAGACCGGCCCGCACCGGATTCAATTCCACGTATCGCGCAGCCGCCAGCAAGTACGGCTCGTCCATCACGAACGAGGCAAAACGCCCTTGCCATAGATAGCCTCGCCACTTCTCGCGGAAGTTGATCCGTCGCGTATAACGTCGGTGAGCCTCCCCGACGGCGCGCGCCAGACCGTCTTCCGACCGTGGAACCGCAATCAAATGGACGTGGTTGGGCATGAGGCAGTAGGCCCATATCTCCACGCCGCGCTCCGTGCACCACTCCGCCATCAGTTCCACGTAAGCCACATAGTCTTCGTCGCAAAAAAACGTCTGCTGCCGACGATTGCCACGCTGGGTCACATGATGCGGCAAACCGGGGACGACCAATCTCGCTAATCGTGGCATCCCGGTAAACTAATGGAGATTCTCCAAAATGTCAATATCGGTTCGTGTCCCCGGATTCACAATATCGGTTCGTGTCCCGGGATTCGGATCGTGAGACGGACTGCCCTCAATCTCCGCCCGCCCGGCCGCCGGCGATCAGATGGGCCCAGTCTTGGCGGAGTCGGCGGAGCTCGAGCTCCTGCTCCTCGCTGAAGAAGCCTTGAATGTTCGCGTAGGTGTCCATCCAGGTGACCAGGCGGTCGAAGCTGCCGGCGTCGAGCTCGACGCCTTCGTGGCCTTCACCGTCGGTCAACAGCGCCATCAGCTTGCTCTTGCGTGCCGGGCAGTCGCCGGCGATCGAGCGGTCCTTCTCGAACGCGAGCTTCTTGATGTCCTCGTCGGCGTAGGAGATCAGGTTCCGGTAGGAGTTGGCCGGGGTAAGATCGAAGGCGGGGGCCTTGGCGGTGCCTTCGGGGCTGTGACAGCGAACGCAGAGCCGATCGAGCACCGGCTGCACCAGCTCGGCGTACTTCAGCGGCCAGGAGCCGGCCGGGCCCGGGGCGAGCTTCGACGGCCCGTGGACGGCGGCCAGCGGCGGCGAGGTGACGCCGGGCGCCGTGTCGCGATGCTCGTGGCAGCCGATGCAGGAGAGCGTCGTGTGGGGCTGGACGTAGGTCAGGCTCCGCATCGTCTGAACCGCCGTGCCTTTCTCGTCCAATGCCTGGAAGAAGACCGACACGCCCGAGGGAACGGGAAAGAAGGCCGAGCCGTCATCCTCCACCGGGACCGTCCCCAGCACGAACTTACCGGGGTCTTCGCGTGAGACGCCCAGGACGGGGTTGTTCATGTGCGGCTGCACCTTGGGGGGCACGCCGATGATCCGCAGGCGCTTGATCGAGCCCCGCTCGACGCCCTCCAGGCCCGCGTAGACGTCCTGGAGCAGGAAGCGGCCCTCCCCCGCGGCGTCCCAATCCGCGGTGTACACCCGAACCGGCGGCTTGGGCCGCGAGCGGACCGGGAGCGGGTACATGCTGGCGATGTCCGGGTCCCGGTGCAGAAGCTCCAGGTTGCCGAAGGCGTCGTAGAGGTAGATGCCCAGCGGGTTTCTCGGGTTGCCCTCGTCGGGGAGGAACGTGTGCCGCGGCAGCCGGCGGTCGCTCCAGGAGACGAGGAAGAAGTCCTCGCTCAAGGGATACGGGTTGGCGTAGTAGTGCTCGGGCCAGCCTTCCGTCTCGGGGAAGCAGACCTCGGGCGTGAGGCGCTGGAGCGGCCGCTCCAGCTCGGTGCCCCGCGTGCGGTCCAAAAGCACCAGCGATCCGCCCATGTTCGAGTGGTGCGAGGCGGCTGTA
>Ga0307378_10001686_pt1 | contig 35210 bp, 33 predicted proteins | sample UN1MG_FD_202238 | JGI IMG/M metagenome (GOLD analysis project Ga0307378, IMG submission 202238) | Soil microbial communities from Risofladan, Vaasa, Finland - UN-1 | ecosystem: Environmental > Terrestrial > Soil > Coastal area > Acid sulfate soil | place: Finland: Risofladan, Vaasa | collected... | reverse complement strand
TGATGTCATGAACGGCCTCGGCGAGGGCTTTGGCTTCCGCCTCGTCGCCCTCCAGCAGGTGGAAAGCGATGCGCTCGGCGCTTCGCCGGCCGATGCCGGGCAACCGCCCCAGCGCCTCAATCAGCCGTTCCATTGTTTCCGTGTAGGCGTTCATGGTTTTTCCTGACGCTCCCGGCGTGGGGGCGATCGCGCGACGCGCTCGAAAGGCGTTTTTTACCCCAGCAGGCCGTCGAGGCCGGGCGGCAGGGGCAGACCCCCAAGCAGTTTCGACATCTCCTGTTTTTGAAGGTCGCGCGCCTTGGCCATCGCCTGGCCCACCGCGGCCCGGACCATGTCCTCCAGGAGGTCCACCTGGTCGCGGTTGACGACCTCGGGCGCAATCGCGAGGTCCACGAGTTCCTGCATCCCGTTGACGGTTGCGACGACTCCCGGCGCGCCAGGATCGCCGGCCGAACCTTCCACCGTCTGCTGGGCGAGCGCGCCTTGCGCTTCCTCGACTTTGCGCTTCATGCCGCCCATGTTGCGCATCAGGCCCAGCAAATCGCCGAGTCCGGCCATCTGTCTGCCCTCGTTCGGTCCTAGTCTTCGATGTTCACGATCCGGCCGTCGAACAGGCGGATCGCCTTCTGGATGAGGGGGTCGCTCATCGCCTCGTCGAGTTTTCGGCGTTTCGCCGGTTCTCGCGGCGGGGCTTCAGGCGGCTCCTGGGCCGGCGCTGCGCCCTCGGGAGGCGGCGCGTCATCGGCCGGCGCGTCGAGCGCCTCGTCCGTCGGGGCGCTTTCCTCCTCGGCCGGAGCCGCCGTGGGTGTGTGGTTCGGCGTCAGGGATTGCTTTTTTTTTTCGCTGGCCTGCGCAGCATCCTGCCCGGATGCGGGGGCGGACCGTCCCGGCGCGCCGCCCGCCAGCGCCCCTTCCAGCCGCTCGAGGCGTGCCAGCACCTCCGGGAGCGATTCCATTTCCGCCAGCGACGCCATCCGGACGACCGCCAGTTCCGCCACGGGCCGGCCGTCGGCCGCCCACCGCGCCCGCGACCGCGCCTCGGTCAGGTATCCCATGGTGGCGACGAGGGCGGGAACGGTCCACTTTTCGCCTGCGGCTTCAAGCGCCGAGCGGTCCGGCCCGAAGACGTCTATCAGGGCCACCTCCGTGCCGCACGTCTTCGCCACCAGCAGGTCCCGCACCTGGCGGAGGAACTGGTCCAGCAGCGCCAGGACGTCGGCGCCGGCGGCGAGGAGGTCGCCGAACCGCCGCAGGGCCGTCCCTGCATCCCCTTCGCCGCACGCCCTCAGAAGCGCGAGGACCTCTTCGCCCGAGGCGGCGCCGACCGACTGGCGGACGGCCTGGAGGGTCGCCTGGCCCTCGCCGACGGCGATGGTCTGGTCCAGGAGCGTCATCGCGTCGCGGACGCTGCCGCGCCCCTCGCGAGCGATTGCCTGGAGCGCCTCGGGCTCGGCCTTCACTTTTTCCCTGCGGCAGATGTCGGCCAGGTGCTCGGCGATGCGATCGGTCGGTACGGCACGGAAATCGAACCGCTGGCACCGCGACAGGATCGTCGCGGGCAGCCGCTCCGGATTCGTCGTCGAAAAAAGGAACAGGACGTGCTCGGGCGGCTCTTCGAGGATCTTCAGCAGCGCGTTGAAGGCGTTGCGCGAAAGCATGTGGACTTCGTCAATGTAGTAGATCTTGTAGCGGGCCCGCGCGGGGCGGTAGTAGGCATTCTCACGCAACGTCCGGACGTCGTCCACGCCCGTGTTCGAGGCGCCGTCAATCTCCAGGACGTCCATGTCCTCGCCCAGGTGGATGCGGGCGCAGATGTCGCACGTACCGCACGGCTCGGCCGTCGGCCCTTTCTCGCAGTTCAGGGCCGACGCCAGGACCCGCGCCATCGTCGTCTTTCCGATGCCGCGCGTCCCGCAGAAAAGGTACGCGTGGGCGACTCTTCCCGAGGCAATGGCGCCGGCCAGGGTGCGGGTGATCGGCTCCTGGCCGACCACCTCGTCGAATTGCAGCGGGCGGTAACGCCGGGCTAAGACGGTGTAGGCCATGGTTGCTTACGCGCTCCCCTTCGGGTCGCGGCTAAACGTTTTTTTTGCGCGGCGGGTCTCCGCACCCGCCGCGCGCCGTTCAATCCGCAATATAAAGAATGGCCGTGCACCTCCCGTCGAATCAGGTCAACCGCGGGTGGCGGTCTCCGTGGCTCCGGCCAGATGGCCCCACGGCGCCTGGGCTTTCCGGCTTAGGGCTGCTGCCTTCCGGCCCTGACCCGGTTCACCGGCGACCCATCGCATGGGATCCGACCTTCAACGCCCGGTGGATCGCTCCCTTTCGACCGACCTGAGCCTCGGGGAGGAATTCAGCCCTGCTGGAGCGGGTTGCAGGTACAGGGCACCGCTACCGCCCCGCCTAGCACGGCCATTAATTCCTGGTCGCCTGAGGCGACCCTTACCCCGGTACGCGCCGCGACATGCAAATCCCATGCCACAACGCACCGATCGGCTTCCACCCCAGTATAGCACGCCTGGGAGGCAAAGCAAGGCGAACCCGCGCGTTTCAGCCGCACCTTTCACTGCGGCGGGTGTGTCCACATTTCCTCACCCGGCCCATACGCTTGACGCCTTGCCTTGCCCCCAGTAGGATTGCCCCTGTCATGTTTGCCGGCCTGAATTGTGCCTTTTGGCTAGGTCGTAGAATAGGCGTTGATTGACGGAGTATACGGCGTATCTCCAAAGTCCGGCGGCGAGGAGAATACCATGTTCGTGTTCTTAACTGCGCTCGCAACGCTGGTTATAGCAATCGTGGCGCTCTGTCAAGTCCGAACGGCAACCCGCGCTGCAAAGGCTGCAGAGGTGGCCGCGAATGAGGCCAAAGCGACTCGCTTCGCCGACAACCGCCCCGCACTTGCAATCACGCGATGCGAACGGTCCGTTACTAACCCTATGATTCCAGGTCGGATGGTCCTAGTGACATGGATCGGGCTCAGAATCACAAACTGCGGCAAAGGGCCTGCGTCGGTAAGAAACAGCGGCTTCCGATTGGGCGATATTGAATACGGCCGCGAAGGAGATGAGCCTTTGCCACCGCAGGACCACTATTATCTGCCGCCAGCCCCGACACATTTTGTCGAAATCCCTGATATCCGGTTCCACGAGTTTGCGCGCAAGTGCCTTGGCGCGAGCGCGGGAGGCAACCACTTTCACCAATTGTTCTTGCAGAAGGCAGCACAACCTCAGGATGGAACAGGGCCAAAGCGCCTGGATATTGAAGGATGGATAGAATATGATGACATTTTTGAGAAGCGCCATGGGCAGAAATTCAAGTTCCGTCAAATAGATGGTAACCCTCCGACTTACGAGGTCATTCCGGGAGCGTACTACCAGCCGCGTCACTGCCCCGAGCAAACCGAGACAACAGTCAGTCAAGAGCCGCAGGATGAGCGCGAGTGCAAAAAGGTGGATTGATTTGCGCATACGGGGTGGCCGTCGCGGTAGTGAAAGCATGATGCTGAGAAACGGAAAGGCAAGGGAACCTGACCACTGGAAAGGGGGCAGGCAATGACGACCGATGAACGGCTGGCGAAGGTTGAGCGGGAACTGACCCATGAGAAGCGTTGCATCTGGTGCCTGGCGTTCGCGGGGGCAATCTGCTTGGTGGTTGTCTTTGCATGGATTTTCTTTACGCGCCCCGGCCGATATGCTATATCTGGAACAGGACCGGGATTCGCATACGTGCTTGACACAAAGACAAGCGAGTTGTGGGTACGTAGTCCAGCGACGAAGACGAAATATCTTGGTACAATTGACGAGCCCTAGAACAAACGCAAGGAGGCGCCATGAAACTCATGACTACAATGTCTTTCTTGGCCACAGTTTGTCTCAGCGTTGGCTGCGCTGAGGACACTTCCGCGCCGCCAGCCACGGAGCCTGAAAAGCCAGCCGACCCGGTGATCGAGGCACTCGGATTTCTGGATGCAGAAGCCGCTTGCTCTGATGGGACTATCTACGTTGCAGATGCGTTCTCAGGCAAGGTGGTTTGGCTCGTCAATGGTGAGGCGGTCATTATCACACTTGATGACAAGACGGAAGATTTTTTGTCTTTCAAGTTAATAAGCGATTTCAACGGCGGCGTATATGTGGTGGGAGAGAATCGCCTTTGGTATATCAAATCAGGTGTGGCGAAACCGGTGTCCCCTGTTTCAGTATCTGCAATTTCCCCAGATGAACATAAGGTAACTGCGCAGTCAGCGAATTGGGCAGCCTTGATAACCTATGGGAGAGAACAATTCGACGAAGGGTATGAAGCAGGAAGAGAAGCAGAAAAAGAAGAGGCCTGGTCAGGCTATCCTGAAGAATGACGAAATCTGCCACGTCCGATAAGATGCCAGGATCGGGTGGCCTGCCGAGGGCCGGGCCGTCGCGGTAGCGTGGCGGGCGGCGCTGGGCGAGCGTTCGGGTTACTAACGGGAAAGGGGGCTTACAATGACGCCTGAGGAACGGCTGGCGAAGGTGGAGCGGGAACTGGCGGAGTTGCAACACGAGGTGCGGACCCGACGAGTCACCCTCCTGGACGAGAACGGCAAAACCCGCGCCTTGCTGACCGTGCTCGCGGACGGGCCTGGGCTGAACCTGCTCGACGAGAACGGCACGCTTCGCGCCGTGCTGGGCGTGGATGCGGACAGGGCGGCCCTGAGCCTGCACGACGCAGCGGGCGAGACCCGCGTCTTGCTGACCGTGCTCGCTGACAGTGCGGGGCTGGATCTGCAGGACGCGGCGGGCAAGCCCCGCGCAGGGCTGGCCGTGCTCCCGGGCGGGGCGGGGCTGGACCTGCTCGACGCGGCGGGCAAGCACCGCGCGGCGCTGACCGTGCTCGCGGACGGGCCGGGGCTGAACCTGCTCGATTCGGCGGGCAAGCCGATCTGGACCGCCCCGTAAGGCGACAAGGGAAAGGGAACTAACGCCGTGAGTTTCCCGAAAGATTGATACACACCCTGACGGGCGGCGGCCCGTCAGGCGTCCGGGCCGGCCTTGGGCCCCGGAGCGGCGTTCCGCTTCGGGCACTTGGTCACGGCCGCGAGGGCGGCCTCGACCGTCGGATGAAGATCGAACAGGCGGTCCAGGTGGCTTAAGCGCAGGATGCTCGCGACGGCGCTGTGGAGGTTGGCGAAGGCGACGCGCCCGCCCCGTGCCGCAAAGTGGTGATGGACCCGCACGAGGCTCCCCAGGCTCCAACTGGAAATGTACGAGAGGCGCCCCAGGTCCAGGACGACGCACGAGGCCCCCGCGTCCAGCGCCCGGTACAGCGCCTGAATGAAAGCGTCGGTGTTGGTGTGGTCCAGGCCGCCGTCCAGCGCCAGCAGCGTGGCGCCCTCGACTCCGCTCGGCCGCTCGTGGATTTCCATGTTCGTCCTCTCGCCGCAAAAAGCAGGGAACTGGGAGCCACCGTTATCCTACCTGTCCCTCGGCGGGGCTGTCAAAGCGAAATCGTGCCGAAAAGGGCTCGATATTTCGGGCGCCCTTGATAGGATGGGCTATGCACCACCGGCCGCTGGGGTGACACGGATGCATCGGGACCTCGCGCCTGACGGACCGGCGGCTGGAAGGAGACGAAGAGCCATGAAACGTGCCGCACTGCTTCTGGCGCTGCTTGCGCTGGCGCCTGCCGCCGGATGCCGAACCGTCTCGCGCGCCCCGAGCGCCGAGGACGACCTCGGGGGCCTCGATTTCCGCGAGGTCGTCCAGAGCGCCAAGGACAAAGTCTTCCCCGCCGTCGTGTATATCAAGGCCATCCGCGAGACGCACGAGGCCGGCAAGAAAATCTCCCAGGAGGTGGCGGGCAGCGGCGTCATCGTCAGCCCCGAAGGCGAGGTCCTGACCAACTGGCACGTCGTGGACAAGGCCGTCCAGTGCCGATGCCTCCTCTACGACGGCCGTGCCATGGACGCCGAGATCGTCGGCACGGACAAGGACACCGACCTGGCCGTCCTGCGCCTGAAGCGTCCGGACGCCGAGCCTGTCCCTTACGCCGAACTCGGCGACTCGGAGGTCCTCAAAGAGGGCGACTTCGTCATGGCCATGGGCGCCCCGTGGGGTCTGTCGCGGAGCGTCTCGATCGGCATCATCGCGTGCACCAGCCGCTTCCTCCCCGAGCGCAGCGAGTATAGCCTCTGGCTTCAGACCGACGCCTCCATCAGCCCCGGGAACTCGGGCGGCCCGCTCGTCAACACCCAGGGCCAAGTGGTCGGCATCAACACCCTGGCGGCGATGATGGGCGGCGACCTCGGCTTCGCCGTCCCCTCCCAGACCGTCCGGTACATCCTGGAGCAGATCCGCGACTCCGGCAAGGTGAACTGGAGTTGGACCGGCCTGCAACTCCAGCCCCTGCGCGACTTCGACCGCAACACCTACTTCGATGGGACCGACGGCGTCATCGTCGCCGAGACCGACCCCGAAAGCCCCGCCCGGCGTGCAGGTTTGCTCGCGCGCGATCGCATCCTCCGCATCGGCGACCGCCCGGTCAGCGCCCTGAGGCCCGAGGACCTCCCCGCCGTCCGCCGGCTCATCGGCCTTCTGCCCAAGGGCGAGGCCGTCGAAATCGCCTTCCTCCGCGACGAGCAGCCCATGAGCGTCGTCCTCACGCCCCGCGAAAAGGGCAAGGTCGAGGGCGAGGAACTCGACTGCCCACGCTGGGACTTCACCGTCCGCGAAATCAACCAATTCGACAACCCCGACCTCTATTTTCACCGCAAACAGGGCGTCTTTCTCTACGGCATCAAGTCGCCCGGCAACGCCGCCAACGCCGACCTCCGCCCCAAGGATATCCTCCTGTCGATTGACGGCCAGGACGTCAAAACCCTCGACGACGTCAGACGCCTCCACGCCGAGACAATCGCCAACGTCCGCCAGCGCTACCGCGCCATGATCTCGGTCCTCCGCAACGGACTGCTGCGGCAGATGGTCCTCGATTTCTCACGCGACTACGAAAAGGAATGACGGTCCCCCGGACCTTCCCAAGAAGGAGTCTCGACGATGAACGCTCGAATCGTGTTGGCGGCGGTCGTGCTGGCGGCCTGGGCGGCCCCGATGCCGGCGGCCGAGGAACCCGCCCCGGCCGACTACGCCCACGTGGCCGATAAACTGGCGCCCAGCCTCGTCCGCGTCGAGTACACCCTCAAACCCGACAAGGGCGAGGACCCCACCGCCAACGGCTATACGCGGGCCTCGTGCCCCGTGCGACTCTTCGACGCCTTCAACGCCTCGACCCCGGTCCGCGAGGAACGGCCCATGGAGGTCGAGGGCTTCCTCGTGGCGCCCGACCTGGTCGTCAGCCCCGACCCGATGATCCATCCTCGCTTTGTCGAGTCCGTGGCCGTACGCTTCGGCGACGCCGTCGTCCCCGCCAAGGCCGTCCGCTTCGCCCGCGATTCCAATGCCGTTTTCCTCAAGACCGAGAAACCCCTCCCCGGCGCCCAGCCGCTCGCCTTCGACCCCGCCGCCGCGGAGCCTTATCTGGTCGTGACCTACGGCTACGCGGAGGACGGCTGGACGACCGACGTCGGCTCGCTGGGCTCCGCCGTCGCCGTCTCCGAGACCGGACGAAAGGTCCGGCGCGCCCCGCTCGCCTGCCTCCTCGTGAGCGAGGCGGGTGTGCCCGTCGGCATGTCGTTCAGCGGGCGCCTGGCCGCGGACGATTCATGGAAAGGGTCGCCCCTGGACTGGCCGGCCCTCTCGGCCGACGAACTCCAGGCCCTCTGCGACAAGGTGGCCTCCGTCGCCGACCGCGCCGTCCTGCGGGTCCAACTGGGTTTCCGCAGCCCGAAAAAGGACCAGGGTAGTCAGAGTTATTCCTCGCGCGACGAGGACTCCGCCACCGAACGCCACGTCGCCGGCCTTCTGCTCGGTCCCCGCGAGGTCCTTGTCCTGGAGAACCTCGACCAGAAGGCAACCGCACGCCTCGAGCGGATCCAGGTCTTCCCGGCCGAGGGCGAGCCCGTCCAGGCCACGTTTGCCGGCACGCTTAAGGATTACGGCGCCTTCGTCGCCACCCTCCAGCAGCCGCTTGATGGCGCCGTCGCCGGCGCCGACGGCGACATCCGACGGTTCGACCGCGCCCTCCTCGTCGGCGCCGACGTCCGCATCCAGGGAGAAAACCGCGTCTCCTACTTCTCCCCACGACGCATCCCCGAGTTTGACCAGGGCTGGAAACGCCACATCTATCCCCAACTCCCCGGCAGCGACGAGAGCGTCTTCCTCTTCGACGCCGATGGACGACTCGTCGCCTATCCCATCGCCCGCCGGCCCAAGCCCGGCCAGCAGGAACGATGGTCCACCGAGCGGCCGGTTCTGACCGCCGCCGCCCAACTCGCACCCGTCCTGGCCGCCCTCGCCGACTCCTGCGACCCCCACAACGTCCCCCTCTCCGAAGAGGAGGAAAACCGCATCGCCTGGATGGGGGTGCTCTTGCAGCCCATGAACCGCGAACTGGCACGCGCTAATGGGGTCTCCCACCTGACGCAGGACGGCGAGACCGGCGCCATCGTCTCCTACGTCTATTCCGGTTCCCCCGCCGACCAGGCCGGCGTCCAGGCCGGATGGATTCTGCTGCGGCTCCATGTGGCCGACTACCCCAAACCCATCGAGGTCACCCTCCAGTACGACCGCTCCGCCGATTGGGAGTTCCCCTGGGACCGCCTCGACGAACTCTCCGAGGAATACTACGACCGCATCCCCATGCCCTGGCCGGCCGTCGAGACCTCCTTCACCCGCATGATCACCGACATCGGCTTCGGCAAGACCTACCAGGCCGAGTTCGTCGCCCTTCGACCGGCTCAGGGCGACCCCGAGCCGTTCGACCATGCTCACGGCCCTGAGCCTGTCGAAGGGCATGGTCGAGGGGTCGCCGCCGGCCAGACCGTTATGAAGGATTTCGAGGTCGTTCAGAGCCCGACGCACTTCGGCACGGCGGCGAAGTTCAAGTCCGACCCGCTCGGCCTCACCGTCCGCGACATGACCTACGAGGTCCGACGCTACCTCCAGAAGGCCGACGAGGACCCCGGCGTCGTCGTCTCCAAGGTCGAGCCCGGAAGCAAAGCCTCCGTCGCCGGCGTCAAACCGTACGAGACCGTCACCCACGTCAACGACCAACCGGTGATGACCGTTAAGGACTTCGAGCGCCTCATCGCCGGCCAGACGGAACTGCGCCTCAGTGTCAAACGCATGGTCCAGGGCCGCGTGGTCAAGATCACGCTCGGCCCGCCCGCCGCCCCCGAAGGGGCAAGCCCGGCGACCGAGCCTGTGGCGGCGCCCTCCGAAACGCCGAGCGGCGAAGGCGCCGCGCCGTAGCGGCGGGGGGTGGACCGGTGGGGGACCCGGCTTCGTCCTGATGAATCCGGACTTCCGGCTTCGTCTGCGACTACGCCGTGACAAGTCGCCGTGGCAGGAAATTCCGAAAATTTTTTTCTGGGGGGCGGGCGGATTTTGGGGCGATTTTTGGGGGGGTCGCAACCGAGTTTCCAAAGCGCCAGGGGCGTTTTGGGGTGTGGAAGACTCCACGTGGAGTGCAAAACGCCCCATTTTCACGCGACTATGCCCCCGATTTTCCCCGACAATGGGCGACAACCGCCCCGTTTTTGCCTCGCAAAACCCTCGTTTTAGCGACTATGTTATGGGGCGGCGTGGATGGAATGGCCGTTTTCCCGTGAAGTTTGGCACGGGATTTGCATACGGCCTTCAACGCAGAGAACGCAGAGATCGCAGAGGAGAATTGGGAAAAAGCAAACAACGTACCCACGAGGGGGAGGGTGGTTTCAACGCGGAGGTCTGCCCTGACGGCACGCAGAACCCAAGGCTTGGGGGCCGGAAAAAGCTTGCAGAATCAAGAAAACAAGAGAGAGTAAGGAAATCAGGACGCCCACGACGGTCGTGGGTAGGTCCACCCGGGATATTCCGGTTCTCTCCTCTTGGCACAGAAATCGGGGGCAGGTCACTACGACCGTCGCGGGCGAGCGTTGGCTCGGGCCGTGTGTGTCGTAGAGCGGCCGATGCACAGAATGAAAGGACGAAGGGATGCGGACGACGAACAGGCGCCGGCGCCATGAAGGGGTGTTGCCCTCCGCAGGCCGCTTTTCCTGGCGCGCCGGAGCCGGCACGGTGATCTATTGTGCGGCGGCGTTCCTGACTTTGGCTGCCGCGGGGTGTCGTGCCCATCCGATCAGCCTGGTCACGATGCTCGTCGGCGACGCCGTCAACGACGCGGATGTGAAGGATCGGCGGGAACTCTTGATGGGTGAGCCGGAGGCGGCGGCCGACAGCATGTTCGGCGCGCGGCAGGAAACCCTCGTTGACGTCGACCGGCAGGGCGTGAGCATGATCTTTTATCCGGTCAAGGGCGATCTGCTCAAGTCGTCGCGATACATCGTGGAAGTGGAGAATGGCAAGATCGTGGTGTTCACCAAGACGAAACAGAACATTGACGGCGTCGAGGACCTTGTCCACAATGCGAGTCTGGAGAAGAAGCTCGTTGGCAAGTCCCCCGCCGAGTGTTCCGAGGAAGACGACCTCGGCGTCCCCTTGCGGACGCTGCGCAGCCGGGAGAAAAATCAATTGCTCCGCGTGTATGACGTCCGAAACTGGTCGGATTTTATGGGAGCACGGTATTGCGTGCTGCGATTTGACGCTAGCGACCGTTGCGAGAGTGTCGCGCTCATCGGCGTCAGTGCGTCCACAAGAGAGGACCCGATAAGGCGCTAGGTCCGAATTGAGTGTTGTGGCCCCGGAAATCGAGCAGGGAGTCCGGCGCCGCCGGTTTTCTTTGCCCCTAACTCTTTATGGGGACTAGCTTTACGGTGTTGACCCTCGTCAACGGTTGACACGAGCACCTTTCGCGTGTATGATACTACTGGCGGTATCAGACAATGAAACGGAAAAAGTGCCTCCTGCTGCTGCCGACCTCGTACAACGACGGGACAGAGGTTCCGCCGGCCGAGATATCTCGGGCATTGATGGAAATCGACAGAAGATTTGACGGTTATTCGGTGGGCGGGTTTGTGGACGGGAAATACAAAATGGCTGATGGCACGAAGGCCAAGGACAAGTCGGTGGTCGCTTGGGTTATCGTGGATGAAAGCCAAGTAGAAGATGTCAGGACGAAGGCCGCTCGCATTGCCGCCATCCTCAAGCAAGAGGCGCTCTATTTCGAGGTGACGGACGTGGAAGTGGATTTCGTGAAACCATCGCCGGAGACGGGAGAGGAGTCATGAGCAAGGTCAGCGACATTCTTGCCGAAGCCCAAGGCTTGGCGGAGAAGTCGAAGACTTGGGCAGATCTGTCCAATGCGCTGTTCGACCCGCTGGACGGGCTAGTGGCTAAGGGTTTCCCCGAGGCCGCAGAGCGGGCTGCTTTTCGGAAGAGCGAAGTCTATGAGCATCTCCACAAACTCGTCGAGCAGAAGATGCAGCAAACCGGAGTCTTGGCTGGCTCTGTAGCGAAGAAGAGCGGAAGGTTCCTTGTTCGGGTTCCCAAGTCCCTTCACGCGGCACTGGAGCAGGAAGCTGCTGCTGAGGGAACCAGCCTTAACCAGCTTGTGCTAGCGAAACTCTCGGCCAGGTTCGGCAGTCTCTTGGGGGGCAAGACTGCATCCATCATCCAAGCCTTCGGTGAGGTTAGGAAGGGCTGTTCTGCGGACCGCGTTGTTGCAGACCCGGCGATGAACCGGCAGTTCCTGAGTCGGTGCAGAGAACTTGGCCTATCTGGGACGGACTTTGATCTCAACTGGACACTCTTAGGTGCTCGCAAGAGGGGGTTGATGAGTGACCTTCCGAAAACGAAGAGCTACACCGTTGCCAAAAGGGATGAGTTCGAGTACGCATCGGAGTTGGCGGTTCGGCATCTGCAACTGATGAAGGATGTCTCATTGGACCGCATTATCTGTGATCCCGATCTGGCCGAGGAGTTTGACCGGTACGCAATGCAATTGGCTCCGGGATTTACCCCACTCGATTACCGGTGGGTTGCGTTGGGTTGGCGCAAAGCCGGGAGGATGCGCAAGGACTTGGAGAACAGAGTTGAAGTGCCAAAACTCGAACCTGTTTGTGGCGTGACACAATTGAAAGCATCTTCCTTGCCAAAAACTAGTGGCTTGTACCTATTCTCTAGCCAGCGGAAGCCTGTTTTCATTGGTCAGACAGACGATCTGCGTCACCGCATAGAACGACACATGGATGTCAGCGCTTCCAAGGGATTGCCGGACTGGTTGTGGGACGAGGGACCACTGGACCTGTCACTTGCTGAGACGCCTGGTGTTCTGAAGACCATTCGGCAACTGACGGAGCTTCTTCTGGTGAAGAAACTCAAACCGTTCCTGAATGTTCAGCGTTCGGCTGCGTGAAGCCTGAAGAAGGCGCAAGAGCTCAGATGCGTTCGACAAAACTCAGACCGCCTGTCAAATGGCACGGTGGAAAGCATTACTTGGCGCCGGTGATCATCTCGCACTTTCCGCCACACCGTGTCTATTTAGAGCCTTTTGGCGGGGCGGCCTCTGTGCTGTTGAATAAGCCGCCCGTGGAGGTCGAGGCATACAACGACCTCGATCTGCGAATAACGCGGCTCTTCCGCGTCCTGCAGCGCCGGGGCCAGGAATTTATTGCGCGGGTGCAGTTTATCCCATACAGCCAGAAGGAGTTCGAGGACGCGGGGTCCTATCCTTCTGGTGCGACTGACCTTGACAAGGCGGTCTGTGATTTTGTGCGGTGGCGTCAATCTTTCGGTGGAAAAGGGAAAACGTGGAGTTACACGACATCACGCGCCAGAGGCGGCATGGCTGGAGATGTGAATGCTTGGTGGACCGCGATAGACCAGCTGCCGGCGATTATCGAACGGCTCAGGCGCGTGGAGATCTTATACCAGCCCGCACTTGAGGCTATTCGTCGCTTTGACAGCCCGGAGACGCTCATCTATTGCGATCCACCGTACCTTCACGAGACGAGGGACCCGAACAGCCGTGATGTCTACGGAGTGGAAATGACCGAGGAAGAGCACCGGGAACTAGCGTCGGCCTTAAACACCTGTGAGAGCAAGGTCGTCTTGAGTGGCTATCCATCGTCACTGTACGACGGGCTCTACCGATCGTGGCGGTGTGTGGAGATCGACATTGCCAACCACGCGGCGGGTGGCAGGAAGAAAGCCAGGAAGACAGAGGTCTTGTGGATAAGGGACTGACGAACACTGTATCCGTGGGGGCGACATGGCGGAGAGTTCCGGGGACGCAATACTTAATTCGGTCTTCGCCCGGGCTTGGGCCCAGGCCGGCCATTCCATGCCGATAGGCTAATCCGACCGCACGCGCCGGTCAAGGCCAGGTCCGTATCTGAGTCACCCGGCCTATTCGCCGAGTTTGACGGCTGTGCCGTAGGCAAGGAGTTCGGCGGCACTGCCCACGACGCTCGTTGTCATATAGCGGACGTTGATGACGGCGTCCGCCCCCATCTCGGCGGCCTGGGCGATCATCCTGCGGGTGGCGGTTACCCGGGCCTTTCCCATCATCTCTGTGTATTCCGTCAATTCGCCGCCGAGGATCAACCGGACCAGGGCGGATAGGTCTTTGCCGAGCCAGATGGCGAATACCGTATGGCCCTGGACGAGACCGAGAACCTCCGTGATCCGGCGGCCAGGCAGTTCTGCGGAGTTCAATAGCCGAACCGTGCGCTCGGGCTCCATAGGCAGCGGCTCCGCTCCGGATGTCTTATTCCTCCTTTGTTCGAGAGCCACGGTCGCAAGGACCACAAGGATGCCGCCCAGAAGGCAGAAGACGGCTATCCGGAGCCACCAGGGCACGACCGGATCCGTGGCAGCGACCACGTACCAGGGTATCCCGGCGAATACGGCCGTGAAGAGCCCCAGCACGAAGGCCAACGAGCCGATCTGTCGAATGGTTTTCATGGTTTCTCCTTAGACCGCGAACCCCCAGCATTTCATAACGTCCGGCCATTCCATCCCGATAGGCTAATCCGACCGGATGCGCCGGTCAAGGCCAATCAAGTGTCCGTCCCCCAGAACTCAGGGTCAGTCCAAATACTGAGCCGTAAGCGACTGGAGTTTCGTCGCGAAATGGCGGCCCGGCCCGCCGGGGGCGGGGCGAGCCCAATGCGGAACGCGGCCCCTCGATCCCGACCCCATCGGGACTCGGGCCGCCCTGAGCAAGGTCGAAGGGCGGAACCCGGAGAGCGGAAGGAGAAGCAAGGTATCACAGCGAGACCCCTCCGCTGCGCTTCGCTCCGGTCGGGGTGACAACGCGGGGGGAGGCGAACGGGGTGAGGCGGGGGGCTAAGAAAATTGGAGCCACCTCCGGGATTTGAACCCGGAACCCCCGCTTTACGAAAGCGGTGCTCTACCGTTGAGCTAAGGTGGCCCCGTCGGGACGCCCGCGCAGCGTCCAGAGTCGGAGGATTATATCGGCAAACCGGCGGGGGAATCAACCTCAATTGCGGATTGCGGAGTGCGCGGAAAAGGGGACAGGCACCTTTTCCAAACGGCCGGAAAAGGAGCCAGTCCCCTTTTCCGGGCCGCCAGGGGAGAGGGAGTTACGGAAGAGGCTCTACAGGTTTTCGCCGAAGAGGAAGGCGCGGGCGAAGCGGTCGGCGATCCGGCGATTGGTGAAAATAAGGGGTAGAAGGAACTGGAGGTTGACGTTGGGCATCTGAAGGTAGGGGGCCATTTCGCGTCGCCAGGCGGAGCGGAACTCCAGAAGCGCGTCCTGGCAGGTCGTGCCTTTTCTTTCGCCGCGGTCGGCGGCAAGGGCTTCCAGGATGCAGCGAGCGGCAATGCTCGCGCTCCAGACGGCGGGATAGATGCCTTCGCCGGAGGCGGCGGCGGCGAAGCCGCCCGCGTCGCCAATCAGGACCGTGCGTTTGCCGACGTGGTTCTCAAACTCGATGGCGGCGCCGGCGGGGATGATGGCGGCGACGGGCTTTGCGGTGTGGGCGCCTTTGGGCAGGCGGCCGGTGTCGCGCAGGCCCTTGACCCAGGCGTCGTAGAGCGAGCGGAGGCGCGCGGCGTCGGTGCCCGCGTCGCCGCCCGCGTCGCCGCGAGGCGTGCGAGGCGTGCCGCGGATGCCGATGCCGACGTTGACCGTGCTGTGTCCGGGGAAGGCCCAGGCGTAGCCGGACGCCGCTGCGAAGCCGAGGGCGACGTGGATGGCGCCGCCGTCGAAACCGTCGGCGAGTTGCTTTTTCGTGAGGCGGACGTCTTTTGCCAGGGCGGAGACGACCTGGTCGCAAGGCCAGTGGTCGCGCAGGCCGAGGGCGCGAGCGACGAGGCTCGAGGCGCCGTCGGCGCCGATGAGGATGCGTGCGGAGACGCGCTTGCCGGAGGCGAGGACGGCGGTGACGCCGGTTTCGGCGGCCTGGATGGATTGGACGCGGCGGCCGAGGAAGGTTTTGGCGCCGGCTTTGGCGGCGGCGCGGACGAGTTCGGCGTCGAAGGCGCGTCGCGAGACGATGTAGCCCAGGTGCGACCGGCCGGAATAGCGGGCGGTTTGGGCGAGGTCGGGCGAATGGAAAACGAGGGTGCGGAAGGGGACGGCGCGGACCTTGCGTCGGACCTTGTCGAGGAAGGGGAACTGTCGGACGGCGCGGGCATTGAGCCAGCCGGCGCAGGGTTTGGAGCGTGGGAAGCGAGCGGCGTCGAGGAGAGCGACTCGTGCGCCGGCGTCGGCGAGGAGGATCGCGGCGGCGGCGCCGGCGGGTCCTGCGCCGAGGATGAGGACATCGTAGTCGGTCGGTGCTTTCATATTCCAGAGGCTCTAACAGAGTGGGTGGCACGGGCGCCCTGCTTACCCGTGCACTGGCGGATCCCGGCGCGCCGGGACCAGTGCCACCCGTCCGTGGCCTTTCAATCGAGAATCATTTTTGGATTCGTTCGAATTCCTGCCAGAGGGCGGTTTCGGCGTCTTCGTAGCGGGTGAAGGTTTCTTCGAGGCGTTTGAGCATGGCCTGGAGGGTTTCGGGGTCGAGTTGGACGCCCTTTTCCTTGGCCTCGATCATCGATTGCAGGGTGTCGGCGAGTGCATCGAGGTCGGTGGCGGCGGAGGCGAAGGCGCGAGCGGCGTCGTAGAGGTTGAGGGATTCGACCTCGGCCTTGTCGGGCCGGGCGAGGAGCCGCCAAGGCGCGCGTCGGACCTCCTTGGCGGTGGCCTTGAGGTGCTCGCTGGTTTCGCGGAAGTTTTGGAGGGTCTGGGCGATTTCGCCCTTGTTGAGTGCGACGAGTTGCTTGGCGTCGGCGGCGACGTCGCGCAGGTCGCGGAGGATTTCCTTGATGTTCTGCTTTTCCTCGACGCCGATGCCGAGTTCGTCGGCGGCGGCGGCGAAAGGCGAGGCCTGGGCGCCCTGGATGGCCCCTGTGGCTTTCTTTCCGAAGCCGACTTCCTCGATGTTGATGGCCGACTGACCCATCAGGCTCTGGGTGATGACGATGCGGGCGTTCTCATAGATGGTGAAGCGGGTGGGGATTTGGCCGACGACTTCGACCTGGTAGCATTTGCCCACGGCGGTGGGCGGGCAGGGGACCTCGACGACGGCGACGTCGGTGACGCGGCCGACGGGATGGCCGGCCATGAGGATCGGCCCGCCGGTCTTGATGTTCGGGGCGGTCTCGAAACGGATGCGGAGGGTCCGGGTGTCCTCGAACCAGGTCTGCCAGCCGCCGACGAGGACGAGGATGACGGCGACGGCGGCGGCCATGAGGAGGACGAAGGCGCCGGCGACCATTTGATTGCGGAGGGGATGGTGTGGCATGGAGGGCTCCTTAGGGTGGGCCGGGTTCGAAGCCCAGCAGGTCCTCGAGGTAATCGGTTTTGGAGACGCGCAGGGGGATGGGCCCGTCGGCGAGTCCCTGGACGAATTGTCGGACGCGCGGATCGGCGGGGTCGCGGAACTGCTGGGGCGTCCCGACGGCGATGAACTCGCCGTTGTAAAGCATGGCGATGCGGTCGGCGATGTGCAGGGCGCTTTTCATGTCGTGGGTGACGACGACGCTGGTGACATTGAGTTTCGTTCGCAGGTCAATGACAAGTTGGTCAATGACGCTGGTGGCGATGGGGTCGAGGCCGCTGGTGGGTTCGTCGTAGAAGAGGAGTTCGGGGTCGAGCGCGATGGCGCGGGCCAATCCCACCCGTTTCCGCATGCCGCCGGAGATCTGGCTTGGGGCCAGGTCCTCGAAGTCCCTCAGGCCCACGAGTTCGAGTTTCATTTTGACGATCATGCGGATGATGCGTTCGTCCAGATCGGTGTGTTCGCGGAGGGGGAGGGCGACGTTCTCGCCGACCGTCATGGAGGAATACAGGGCGCCGGACTGAAAGAGGACGCCGAAGCGTCGGCGGAGGCGGTCCCTCTCGCGAGGCGAGGCGCAGCAGAAGTCCTCGCCCCAGAGGCAGACGTGGCCGCCGTCGGGCGTGTACTCGCCGATGATGGTCCGCAGGAGCGTGCTCTTTCCGCAGCCCGACCCGCCGATGATGACGAGCGTCTCGCCGCGTGCGACGGCCAGATGGATGTCCTTGAGGACGGAGCGTCCCTCGAACGTTTTCTGGACGCCCTTCAGTTCGAGGATGAGTTGGTCGCCGTCGGCCATGGGTTCTATTCCGGCCAGATGAAGTAGAAGAAGGCGGTGAAGGCGCAGTTGGCGGCGATGATGAGGAAGATGCTTCGGACGACGCTCAGGGTGGTGGCGCGTCCGACGCCGCCCGCGCCGCCGGTGACGCTGAGCCCCTCGTAGCAGGAGACGATGACGATGATGAATCCGTACACGCCGCCCTTGATGAGGCCGGTGAGAACGTCCTTGACGGTGAGGGCCTCGACGGCGGTATGGTAATATTGCCAGGGGTCCATTTGAAGTACGCCCCAGGAGATGAGCCCGCCGCCGGTTGTGGCGACGACGTTGGCCAGCACTGTCAGAGCGACGGTCATGATGATGCAGGCGATGACGCGCGGAACGACCAGGAAGCGCACGGGGGGGATGGCGCTGGTGCGGAGGGCGGCGAGTTCCTCGCCGACGACCATGGTTCCGAGTTCGGCGGCGATGGCGGCGCCCGCGAACCCCGTCAGGACGATGGCGGCGAGCAGGGGCCCCAGTTGCGGGAAGACCGCCTTCGCCACGACCGTCGCCAGTTGCCCCAACTGGCCGTACGTCTCCAGCACCGGGGCGAGGGTGAAGGCGAGCGTCATGCCGACGAACAGTTGGACGAGAAACACGATGGGGATGGCGCGGACGCCGAGGCGGACCATCTGGTAGAAGGTTTCGTCGGCCTTGATGCGGGGGCGGACGATGAGGCCGGCGGCGCCGCGCTTCAAGGTTTCCCACGCGAGGTACCACAGGCCGCCAACGTACTCGAGCACGCCGCCGCTCTGGGCGCCGAGACGGGCGAGGAACTGGGCGAAGCGGGCGTCGCTCACGTCCTCAGGGCCTCCTGGACGGTCGGGGCCGTCAGAAACACCGTGTCGAGCCGCGCAATCTCAAAGACGCCGCGCACGCGGTCGGTCATGCCGGCGAGGACGAGTTTGCCCTTGGTGCGGCTGGTGCTCTGGAGGGCCTCGACGAGCGTGGCCACGCCGCTCGAATCAATATAGGTTGTTCCGGCGAGGTCCAGCACGAGCCGTCCGGGGTGCTCGCCCACCGCCTGCCGCAGCACCTGCCGCAGCGCGGGCGACGAAAAGACGGTCACCTCGCCGGCGATGGCGAGGACGACGGCGTCGGCCTCGCGGCGGGACTTGACTTGGAGGTCCTCGGTTTGGATATCGTACGGGCCTGTCATGTGCCCCTCGCTTTCGGTGTGTCGGCGGTCGCTTTGCCGGAGGCGTCGGCCGGCGCGCCGCCGCCCTCGCTCTCCCACCACGCGCGCCACTGGCCGATGATGCGTTCGCGCTCGGCGCTCGAGCGGGCGCGGTGGAAGCCGAAGTCCCGGCCGGTCAATTTGTGAAGGGCGGAGGCGGCGAAGAATCGCACGCCCTCGTCCTCGGACTCCAGGAGGGTGATGAGTTCCGGCACAAGAGTACGGTCGTCAGCGCGGACGACCTGGTAGATCGTGTTGACCTGGACGCGCGGGTTGTCCTCGCGCAGACGGCGCAGGGTCGTTTCGCGGTCGGGCATGCAGCCGGCCAGGGCGAGCGCGGCCGCCAACACGGCGGCGACCCTCGCGCCTCTCGACATGAATTGCGACCCGGCGAATCGGATCATGGAACCACCCGACGAAAAGTGCCCTTTCGGATTATATCCCCCGCCGTCCCCCGCCTGCAAGGAAATTGGCCCGACGCTATCTTGACCCGAGCGCTTTGGGGTTTTGACAATGGGGAGCACCTCCTATCGGGCTCCGCTTCACCAAACGCGTGCTTGCCGCGGAAGGGTGCGCTAAGGTTTGTGGCTCCACCGCCGGCGGCGCTCGATGCGGTCGCCGGGACGAATCACGCATCGCCGGCCCAGCACGATCAGCGGGACGGGCGGACCCTCGGCGTCGGCCTGGATAGCCAGCCGCCGCGGCTCGATGCGGAACCTGAGGCGCAGGCCGCGGTACCGGATGCTGAACTGGAGGCGCTTCCACTTTTTCGGAAGACGGGGAGCGACGCGGAGGCCGTCCTCCATGACGCGGACGCCGCCGAAGCCGGCGACGATCGCGCTCCACCCGCCCCCCAGCGCCGCCGCATGGAGGCCGGCGTCGGTGGCGCCGTCGCGGCGCGTGCCGTCCACTTCGCACGCCTGGACCATGTAGCGGTAGGCCTTGAGCTCGCAGCCGGCGTCGAGCGCGGCGATCGCGTGCATGGACGGCGACAGCGACGACTCGTGAGCCGCGAGCGGCTCGTAGAAGTCGAAGTTGCGGCGGAGGATGCGCGGCGTCCGCAACTCGGGCAGAAGGTAGAGCGCCATCAGGACGTCGGCCTGCTTGATCCGGCGGTCGCTCCGGAAGAACCCGTCGAACTGCTCGTACAGGCCGGTCTTCGGGTCGAAGTGGATGACGAGGCCGTCGGCGACCTTTCGCCAGAGCCGCGGCTCAGCCGGTTTCAACGCGAACCGCCGGACCGCCGCGCGGTAGTCGCCCGGCCGCGAGGCCTTGAGTTCATCCAGGAGGTCGCACGCCTTCCGGAGGTTCCAGCGGGCCATGGCGCTAGTGTAAACGCTGTTATGGACGGCCTGGTGGTACTCATCCGGGCCGATGACCTTGCGGAGTTCGTACACGGAGCGGCCGTCGCGCACCGCCGGCCGCGCGCGGCTGGCCCAGTAGCGGGCCGTGCCGACGAAGATCTCGAGGCCCGGCCCCAGGAGCGTCGCGGCGTCGCCGGTCGCGAGGTAGTGCCGCCAGAAACCGAACGGCACGTCGGCGTTGACGTGGACCTGCTGCTCGCCGCCCCACCAGCGGAAACGGTTGATCCACTTCGGACAATCCTCGAGGCCGGTGTCGGCGCTTTCCCACGGGAACTTGATGCCCCGGCATCGGGCCGCGGCGGCATTGCGGCGGGCGGTCTTCACGCGATCCGCCCGGTACGAGAGCAGCGCTCGCGCGATCTCCGGAAACTCCTGGGAGAAGAATGGAAGCATGTAAACCTCGGTATCCCAGAAAATGTGGCCGGCGTAGCCCGGGCCGGAAAGCGTCTTGGCGGGGATGCTCGCCGCCAGGCCCAGCCGCGCGTTGTGGAGCGAGGCCGCCTGGAGAAGTTGAAAGACGAAGAACCGGGCCATCGTCTGCACGAACGGGTCGCCGGAGATCCGGATGTCGGCCTGGCGCCAGTAGTCGGCCCACGCGGCGGCGTGCTCGCGCTCCAGGCGAGCGAAGGACGGTGCGGCCGCCGCCTCGGCCCGCACGTTCCCCAGAGGGTCGGCCTGGCGATAGGACGTGTCAATCGCCACGACCTTTTCCAGGGCGTACGCGCGTCCCCGCTCCGCGGCGAAGCGGTACTCCAGGCCGATCGCGCCGCGGGCGCGGACCGGGCGCGGGCGGACCGCGACCGCCCGGCCGCCGGAGATCAGCCGGTGGCGGGCCGCCTGGGCGATGGCGATCCGCTGTCTCGAGCGTCCGCACCACCAGCCACACCGTCTCGTCCTCTCGGCCCTTGGCTCGCTCCTCGGTCTGCGGGACCCGGTCGGGATAGGTGGCGGCGCCGTCGAGCATCGAGCGCAGTTCGACCCGGCCGCGGTAGTTCTCGGGACAGACGGAATACTGGATGGCCGCGACGTGCGGCCGGGCCTGGCTGACGATCCGCCGGACGGTGATCCGCGTGATGCGTCCGGATCGGCTCCGGTAGCGGACGCGGCGCTCCAGGACGCCGCGGCGCATGTCCAGTTCATAGGATTCCGCGAGGACGCCCACCCCGTCGGTCGAGAACCAGCCGGAGCCGTCGCTGAAGCGGATGCGGAGCCAGTTCGGCGCCGGCGCCAGCCGCGTCGAGTTGGTCGCGTTGGGCGCCGTGCTCTGGGTGCGCGGCGGGCGGTCATAGACCTCCGCGATCAAGGCCAGCGGGTGATTCTTTGACGACACCACGGCTTCCTCGCGCAGGCCGCGGATGCCGGTGGTTCCGCTGGCGAGCGAGAAGAGGCTTTCGTAGTAGCGGATATGGGACGGCTCGGGGTTCGCCGCGCCGATCCGCCATCCGCTTCGCCACGTCCGTTGCTTGCGTCTGTGCATGTCGTGCGGGTTCCTAAGAGGTCCGAGTGCCCGATTGTACTCGCGCCGCCGCGATGTTCGCAGCAATTTTTTCGCTGCCTTGCTCTTGGGGTGCAGCACAAAAAAGTGGCACTTCTTCGGCCTGGGGGTGCCATCCCGGCGCGCCGGGGCGGCGGCGGACGCCCGAAACTTTCGCCCAGGGCGAGTGTTCAACGTCTTGCGGCCGGGGTGCGTGCCGACCGCTTGTCAGGTCCGGGGAAGGAAAGCCGGTGATACGCGTCCGTTTGCATCATCAACATCTTGTGTTGGCTGTAGCGGTTCTGGCGGGGCTGCTGGCCTGTGCCCAGCCGATCGCGGCGCGCGGCACGGGGGGCTTCTTGCGCGAGTGGGCGGTGTGCGGACCGCTGGAGGGAACGAGCCTGGAGTCGCCGGCGGTCGGGAACGATTTCGCCGCCTGGCCGGGGCTCTTCGCGCTGGACCGGGTCTGGCTGCCGGTCGCGGCCGAGGAGGACGGGAGGGTGGATCTGCGGCTTCTGTGGCCGGGCCCGACCGCCGGGGTGGCGCTTCTGCACACGTTTTTCCTGGTGCCGGCGGACGGGCGGTACGTCCTTCGCATCGGCAGCGACGACAGCGCCCGGGTGGAGATTGACGGCCGGGTCGTCTACCGGCGCGACGTGAAGCGTTCCTGGCGTGCCGACGAGGACGAGGCGGCGGTGGACCTTGCGCGCGGGTGGCACCGGATGCTGGTGCGTGTGGTGGAGTACGGGGGCGCGTGGGCGGCGTCGGTGCGTCTGGCCGATGCGAGGGGTCGCCCGCTCGAGATTCGCCACCAGGCCCGGGTTCCCCCCGCCCTGGAGAAGGATTACGGGCTTTCCGAGGCGGCGTCGCTGGGCGAACGGGTGGCGGCGGCGCGCGGGCTTGCCCGCGAGGCGGACCTGCTTGTCGCCGACCTCGACGCGAGGCGCGAGCGCCAGGAGGAGATCCCGCCGGGGTACGCCACGTTTGCCTCCTATGCGGGCGCGCGGGCGTTCGGCATCGGTTTTTTCGACGCGATGGAGCGGCTCTGGCAGGCGCGGGTGACGGGCGAGCCGGACGAAGAAGCCGCCGCGCTCGCGGCCGCCGAAGCCGTCGAGGCGGCGAGGGGGCTCTCCGACGCGCTGGCGTCCGAGACGGAGGCGCTCGTGGCCGACTCGGCCGCGATAGAGACGGCACACGAGCGGCTGGGCGGCGGTGGGTTGTCGCGCGGCGGGATGGCCGACGCCGTCCTTGGCGCCGCCCTGGCGGTCCGCCGCACGCGGACACTGGCGGACCGCGTTGAGAAGGAATACGTGTTGATGGTGCGGCTGGAGAACGACATCCGCAACTGGCGGCAGGGGGACTTGGGGGTTCGCGTCCTCGACGCCGAGGGCGGAGCCGTCGAAGGCGCCCAGGTGGAGATCGTCCAGACGGGGCACGCATTTCTCTTCGGCTGCAACGTCTTCGCCCTGGGCCGATGGGGCGACGCGCGCAAGAACCGCCTGTACGAGGAGCGGTTCCTGCACCTTTTCAACCTGGCGACGGTGCCGGCCTATTGGTCGGCGCTGGAGAGTCGCCGCGGCCGGCCGGACTACGGGGCCCTCGACGGCGCGATGGAGTGGGCCGGCAAGCACGGCCTGGCGGTCGAGGGGCACGCGCTGCTCTGGGACGAAACCGTGCCGACATGGGTAGCCGACCTGGACGCCGGCGCGGCCCGGTCCTCGGCCGAGGCTCACATCCGTCGGCTGCTGGAGCGCTGCGGGGAGCGTGTTGGCTGGTGGGACCTGGTTTGCCCGGCGGAGGGGGACTTCCGCGTGGGGGCGGGGCGTGTGCCCGTGGCCGACGTTCTTCGCTGGTCGGCCGAGGCGGCGCCGGCCGGCCGGTTCGTCCTCATCCCGTCGGACCTGCGGCAGGTTGGGCGCCTGGCGGCGGCCCAGTCGGAGGCGGGCGTGCCGCGCGCAGCCGTCGGACTCCCGGCCCACCAGCACGAGGGCATCTGGCCGGCGGATCTGGTGCAGCGGAATCTGGAGACGGCGGCGTCGGCGGGGCTTCCGGTCCGCGTGACGGCGGTGACGATCCTGGGAGGGTCCGGCGAGGAGGCCGACCAGGCCGAGGCCGTCCGCCGCTTCTACACAGCGGCATTCGCCCACCCCAAGGTTGTGAGCGTTTCGTGGTGGGACCTGTCGGACCGGTTTGCCTGGCAGGGCGCGGCGGGGGGCCTGGTGCGTTCGGACCTTTCGCCGAAGCCGGCGTATGAGGTGCTCGACCGGCTCATCAATCATCTGTGGCGGACGGACGCTGCGGGGCGCAGCGACGCGGACGGCCGCGTCGGCGTCCGCGCCTTTTTCGGGCGCTATCGCATCACCGTGCGTTCGGACCGGCGAAGCGCTTCCGTCGAGGTGGACTTCAGGCCGGAGGGGCCGGCGGAAGTGACGGTGGTGCTCCCGCCCGCCAACAACGCGGCTTAGAGCGTCTAACAAAATGATCGTGGCCGGGTGGCACTGGCGGGCAAGCCGCCAGTGCCACCCATTTTGTTAGAGGTTCTTAGCCGGAGACGTCTTTCTCCGGCGCGACGAGGTCGTCGTAGGTTCCGCGTCGGCGGATGAGGCGCGCATCGCACCCCTCGACCAGCACCTCGGCCGGACGCGGAAAGGAATTGTACTCCGACGCCATCACCATGCCGTAGGCCCCGGCGCCAAAGACGGCCAGGAGGTCGCCTCGCGCCACGGGCGGCAGGTGGCGGTCCGTCGCCAGGAAATCGGCCGACTCGCAGATCGGGCCGACCACATCCACGCACACGGTTCCGGGCATGCGTTCGTCGCGGACCCGCTCGGTCGGCACGAAATCCTCGCCCGGCTCGACCGGCCAGACGTGGTGATACGCCCCGTACAGCGCCGGGCGGATGAGGTGGTGCATCCCCGAGTCGCAGAGGAGGAATCGCCGGTCGCCGCCCGCTTTGACGTACTGGACGCACGTCACGAGAATCCCGGCGTTGCCGGCAATAAACCGTCCGGGCTCCATGATGATCTCCAGATCCGAGCCCTGGAGGAGCGGGACGATCTCGGCGGCGAAGTCGGCGGCGTCGAGGGCCTCGGCGGCCTCGTAGTGGGCGCCGAACCCGCCGCCGATGTCCAGCGTCGTAATCGCATGGCCCGAGGCGCGAAGCGCCGCGACCAGGTCGAGCGCCTTCCGGACGGCCTCGACGTACGGCTCGACGCGCGTGATTTGCGAGCCGATGTGGAGGTGGACGCCGCAGAGGTCCACGTGCGCCGCCCCGGCGGAGGAGGCGAACGAATCGAAGACGCCCCGGGCGCGCGCGAGGTCCACGCCGAACTTCGTCTCTCGTTTGCCGGTCGTGATGTAGCGGTGCGTCCGGGGGTCCACGTCGGGGTTGACGCGGAGCGCGGCCTTGGCCGTGCGTCCGGTCTCTGAAGCGAGGCGCGCGAGGTTCGCCAGTTCCTCCTCACTCTCGACGTTAAACAGGTGGATATTGTGCTCGAGGGCATAGCGGATTTCGGCGTCGGTCTTGGCGACGCCCGCGAAGCACGAACGTGCCGGGTCGCCCCCCGCTGAGAGGACGCGGTACAGTTCCCCGCCGGAGACGAGGTCGAACCCGCTCCCTTCCTCCGCCAGGATCCGCAGGATGTGGACGTTCGAGAGGACCTTGACGGAGAAGCAAATCAGCGGTTCGAGGGGGGCGAAGGCGGCGGCGAGTTTGCGGTAATGGTCGCGCAGCGTCGCGGCGCTGTAAACATAGAGCGGCGTGCCGAAGCGGGCCGCCAGGTCCGCCACCGCCGCGTCCTCGCACCAGAGTCGGCCGTCGCGATATTCGAACCGGTCCATTGAACTCTCACCAACGCGGAATGCTTACCCGCCGTGGCGGGCGGAATACCCCAGTCGCCTCGGCTTTCTCGCTTCGGCATTCCGCGTTGGGGGAAGTTTAGGACGTGGCGACGGGTCTGTCAACCGGCGAGGTTTCCGGGTCCCTCCCGGCGCGGCGCGGCGGTATAATGCCGGCGATGAAGCGAGGGAAGCCTGACGAATTCATTGCGCGCGTGCGCGAGACGGTCCACCGCCACGGTCTGCTTGGGCCGGCAGGGGTCGCCGAGCCCTGTAGTGAGAGATGCTCTCTACTACAGGGCGAGCCGGAGGCTGTCGTCGTCGCTGTGAGCGGCGGGCCGGACTCGGTCGCCCTGCTTCTTGCGCTTGCGGACCTTGCGCGATCGGATTTCGCCGCCACCCTCTCTGTCGCGCACCTGCACCACGGCCTGAGGGAGGGCAAGGCGGACGCGGACGCGCGTTTCGTCGCGGACCTTTCCGAGCGGCTGGGACTTCCGCTCCAGGCGGGGCACACCGACGTGCCGGCTGAGGCGAAGCGCGAGGGGCTCGGCTTCGAGGAGGCCGCCCGCAACGCCCGCCGCGCCTTCCTCGCCGACGCCGCCCGCCGCGCGGGCGCCCGCAAGGTCGCCCTCGGCCACACGGCCGACGACCGTGCCGAAACGGTCCTCTTCAACATCGTGCGCGGGACGGGCGTCGAGGGTCTGGCCTCGCTCGGCCCCCGCGCGCCGCTTGCACCGGACGAGGGCATCGAGATTATCCGTCCGCTGATTGAGGTTTCTCGCGCGGAGGTGCTTGCGTTTCTGCAATCGCGCGGCGAGCGGTGGCGCGAGGACGAGACCAATGCCGACACGCGCTACGCCCGCAACCGCCTCCGCCACGAGGTTCTGCCGCTCCTGCGGGAAGCGATCAACCCGAAAGCGGACGAGGCGCTCGGGCGCCTTGCGGACCAGGCGGCCGAGGCCGCGGACGTCCTGACCGATGCGCTCGAGGAGACATGGCGGCGCATCGTCGAGGAGTTGCCCGGCGAACGTGCCGTGGTCGTGGACGCCGACGACTTTGCACTCCTTCGGCCGTGGCTCCAGGGCGCCATTCTGCGGCGGGCGGTCGAGCGCCTGGGCGGGGGCTTAAAATCCATGAGTGCCGAACGGACGCACGCGGCCGTGGACGCGCTGCTTGCGAAAACGGTGGCAGGGCCCGTGGAGTTGCCGGGCGATCTGGCGGCCACTCGCCGCCGCCGCGCCATCCGCATCGAAAGGCGCGCCGACCGGCTGTCTGCAGGCGTATAGGGGATACAATTCTGCTAGCGGAGGAAACAAGATGAATGTCAGCAAGAGCACTCGTCACTCAAAAATCACAGGCGATTTTGGCGAGACACTCGTACTTTATTGGCTCTCAAAGTATGGGTTTGAATGTGCCCCGGTTGACCACACAGGGATTGATATCATTGCCCGCAATCCCCACACGCGGGAGATCATGGGCATTTCGGTCAAGAGCAGATGCAGGTCCGAAGGGACCGAGGAGGAATATGTCAGCATCCCCAACGGAAATTTCCGTAAGGCGAAGGCGGCATGCGAGACCTTCGGATGCGTGCCCTACTTTGCCATCGTCGTCGATGCCGGACAGACAATCCAAGGCTTCGTCTTGCCGATGGACCACCTGCTGGCCCTCTTTCCGAAGGGCCAAACAGCCTCAGGATGGAAGATGACCAAGCGCTACCTAGGGCGCTATGCGGAAGACCCGGAAATCAAGATTTTCAAGTTCAGCACAAAGACACAGAAATGGTGGAAGGGTAGCCGAGGGCGGCAACTGCCAACGGCGCGGACATGCCGCCCTAGCCCACGAGCGCCTTGAGCGCTTTTTGGAACGGATCGCGGACGGTCTTGAGCCACTTGTCGGCCGCGTCGGCGCGCTTGGCGAGTTTCTCGAGGCCGAGGTTCCCCGGGCCGCCCTGGAGGGTTTTGGACTTGAGGTTCTCGACGGGGTCGCGCGACGCCAGTTCATCGAGATGCGCCGCCACTTGGCGGTAGGCGTCGCGGAAGGGCATCCCCTCGCCCACGAGTTCCAGCGCGCGGTCCGTCGCGAAAATCTCCGGGATGAATCCCTTGCGCAGGTTCTCCTCGACGACCTCGAGGCGCTCGAACGTGATAGCCATAATGCGCAAACTGCCCAGCGTCGCCTCCACGCCGCGCATGAACGGGCCCTTCGTTTCCTGGAAGTCGCGGTTGTAGCCGGAGGGGAGCGCCCGGAGGATGCCGGCCACGGTTTGCTCGCGTGCCAGGACCGCGGCCGCTTTCGCCCGCACCAGTTCCAGGCCGCAGGGGTTGCGTTTCTGCGGCATCATGGAGGAGCCGGTGCAGAGTTCCTTCGGGATGCGGAAGTATCCGAACTCCGGCATCGAGCCGATCATCAAATCCGTCGCCAGGCGCGCGAGGTCCAGCATGATTTGTGCGCAGGCGGCCAGGGTTGCCAGTTCCGCCTTGCCGCGCGAGTTGGCGCAGTAGAGGACGTTGTTCTGCACCCGCGCGAAGCCCAGGAGGTCGGCCACCAGTTTGCGGTCCAGGGGCAGGGCGGAGCCGTAGGCCGCGCCCGACCCGAGCGGGGACTGGTCCGAGAGGGTGTGGGCGGCCTTCGCGAGTTCCAGGTCGTCCAGGAGCGCTTCGGCCGCCGCACCTGCCCACAGGCCGAGGCTCGACGGCATGGCCACCTGCATGTGGGTGCGCCCGGGCATCGGGACGAACTCGTGCTTCTTCGCGAACGCCTCGATCGCCCGCGCGAGGGCGATGACCCGTTCCACGAGCGCGTGCAACTGCTCCTTTCCCCACAGGCGCAGGTCCAGGAGGACCTGGTCGTTGCGGCTGCGGCCGGTGTGGAGTTTTTTGCCGAGGGCGCCCAGGCGGTCCGTCAGATATTCCTCGACCGCCGTGTGCACGTCCTCCTGGGAAGGCGTGATGGAGAACTTTCCGGCGGCGAAATCCTTCAGGAGCGCGCGCAGGCCGCCCAGCAGGCGGTCGCGCTCCTTCTCGGAGAGCAGGCCGACCTTCGCAAGCATCGTCGCGTGGGCGGCCGAGCCGGCGACGTCCGCCCGGACGAGGCTACGGTCGAGCAGGTAATCCTCGCCGACGGTGAACCGTTCGATTTCGGGTTCCAGTTCGTATCCCTTTTCCCACAGTTTGGCCATCGTCAGCCCTCCGTGCCTCGCGTGCCGCTAGAGTCATACGAACTCGTCAATCACTTCGCGCGCCAGTTCCACCCACCGGCCCAGCCGCCACGCCTGGTTGCACAGCGTATGCACGTCTTTCATGATAAGTTCGACGGTGCACCCGCGCGCGATCGAGAGGGTCCGGCGCACGTCCTGGCGGATCGCGTCCTCGTCGAAGCGCTCGGTGCTGACGAGGGCCGGATGCGGCTTGCGCGAGAAGACGTACCGTCCGGCGAGCGCCTCGGCCATCATTGCCTCATCGCACCACGGCGAGATGCTTACGCGCTTCAGGTTCGGGAGTTTTCGGATCACATGCCAGCGCGTGTGCACCGGCTCGCAGCACCCGTAATACGACACCCCGAACCGCTCGACCAGGTCCTTCTGATAGCGAAAGATAAACTCCTCAAACTGGTCCGGCCCGACGCCGGTCGTCTCCTGCGACTCCGACAGGCACCAGAGATCCTTCGTTCGGACCAGGTCGCCCGGAGCATGATCCGGCTGGGGCAGCGCGCGGGTGTAGCCCAGCGTCCCCGAGCCGACGTAATCGTCCTCGTTGTTGAGCGTCAGGAGGCCCTCCCGCTCGCGCCACGTGATGTAGGCCAGGTGGTCGTCCCGGAGGAACGCCATCAGCCGATGCAGACCCCGGGGATTGTCATACATCAGAAGCATCAGGTTCTCAAGTCCCACGAGATCGACGGCGATCTGCGTCATGCCCATCGTCCAGCCGTACGACCCGCGGATCCGGACCCCCAGGATGCCGTCGAAGACCTCTCGGAGGGCAGCCTCTCGCGCGAGGGTCGCCGGACGGTCAACGGAGAACGTGCGGGGGCGCAGACGATGAAAATCCCGGTCCACGTCCGCCAGGGCCGGGTCCCATCGCCGAGCGCCCAGTTTCCGCTCGCCCTCGGCGTAATGCTGCACCGCCTCCACGCCGTAGGTGCTGATGGCGATATTCCACGGCACATTGACGAAGGGTTCGACGGCCCAGTCGTCGGCGAGGCGCTCGAACCGGAAGATCTGGAGCCGGAGATCGTGCTCGACGCCCCGGGCCCACGGGCCGGCACACTCCAGGCCCATCGCGTCGTCGGGGAGCACCTCGTCCAGGACGCCGCTGAGTTCCGCCAGGACCATCGGCCTCTCGCCCTGGAGCGCGTCGTGCTTGTACCAGAGGCGTCGGCGCTCCTGGTTGACGGGGTCATTGGCGATTTCGCGGAGTCGCCGCCCCAGCCCGCGCAGAACCTCGGTGTCCTTGGTGGGAATGCTCACTTCAACGGATGCCATGCCTGTTGCGTCCTCCTTCTCCGCTTCCTGCAGAGGCCTCTCGGCTTTCGCGCGATGGAACGTCAGCCCCGAGGGGTTGCCGGCGCCCCGGCGGCACGCTGCCTCGCCGCCAGTCCGGCCAACGCCAGCGCCAACCCCAACCCGACCAGCACCAGACCGTTGGAGAGGATGAGCCACCGCGTCCCCATCCACGTGACAAGATAGAACGCCGTGCCGATAGTTCCGAGGATGGCGCCGATGGTCGAGACGCCGCTCACGTTGCCGACGCCCTTGCCGAGGTTCGGCATGGCTTGAATCAGGAGTTTCGCCGCGTACGGGGTGACCATCCCGAGGAGCACGGACGGGACGAGGAACAAGAGGATCCCGGCTCCGAGCGTCGGCCAGCGGAGGTCGGGCGGCAGATAGACGACCAGTTCGCTCCCGCCGCCGGCGGCGTCCCACTCCAGGGGCAGGGGGGCCCCTTCGCCCGGGAACATCCAGTCGAGGACGGCATCGGCGTAGAGGGGGATGGCCAGTGCGACGGCCCCGCCGGCCACGAGGATCGCCCCGAGTTTCCACAGGGTCGGGCCCCGGTCCGCCAATCGGCCGCCCACCAGCGCCCCGGCCGCCAGCCCGCCGAGAAAGACGCTGATAAGGCTGCCCCAGACGATGATGTCGCTGCCGAACTCCGGCTGCACCAGCCGAAACCCCGCCATCTCCAGGCTCATCAGCGACGCCCCCGAGACAAATGCCGCCACCAGCACGCCCGCGCGCATCATTCGCCGTCCCCCTTCCGCCCCTCGGCCGTGTCCTCGAAGAACCTCGGGTGCTCGCGCCGCAGGGTGTTCACCGGCGCTGAGTCGTCGGTCAGCGCCTCTTCGGCAATGTTGCGAGTCGTCAGATATTCATATTCCTTGCCGATGAGTGTCGGCAGGTCGAAGCCAAGGTCCCGGCCGCGGGCCATTTCCTTGGCCCGCAGGACCCACTCTTTGCGTGTAGTCGGGGTCTCGCTCATCGCCCCGAAGACGATGGTGTTTCCGCTCCGGCCCGCCGGCACGAGATAGACCTGCGGAAACGCCGTCTGGTACGTCTTCAGTTCCGCCAGGTAGAACCGGTTGAAGGAGCGTTCCCAGAGGTTGGACGCGACGACACCGCCGGCCCGGAGGCGCTCCTTCGCCAGTTCCACGAACTCCAGGGTGGTCAGGTGGAACGGAACGTGGTCCGCCGCGTACGCGTCCAGCAGGATGACGTCGTACGTCTTCTCGGCGCGCTTCAGGTACATCCGCCCGTCCATCACGATGACGCGGACGCCCGGCGATCCGCGGAACTCGAAATACTCCTGGCACACCCGCACGACGTCCGGGTCGAGTTCCACGATGTCCAGCCGAAGGTCCGGGAACTCTTTCTGGAGAAACTTCGGAATCGAAGCGCCCCCCAGCCCAATGAGCAGGACGTCCTGCGGCGCCCCCTGCAGCGCCAGCGCCGCCACCATCGCCTGGGAGTACTCGAGGTCCAGCCGCTCCGGCGCCGACAGGATCATGCTCGACTGGATTCCCCGCGACCGGCTGAAGTAGAGGCACCGCCGATCCCGCGCCGGATAGTCCACCACCCGGATGCGGTAATAGCGCGATTCGCGGTCGTAGCGGGCAATGCCGTCCTCGGGTCTGCTCTGAGCTCCTATCCAGACGGCGGTCAAGCCCACGACCGCTGCCGCGCCGACCCACAAACCCACGCGTGCCCGGCTCACCGGCTCACCTCCATAGATTGGCGGACCAGCCTATCGAAGGGGGCGCGGCAATGCCAGCCCATTCTCGAACACCAGACCCAGCGCCGGGCAGCCAGCGCTGCTGCCTTGCCTGAATTTTCTAATCCGATGCATTCCCAACGCCGATATCTTAACCGGCGGAGGATGCTGTAGACCCCCTGGGAGAACCAGCCTTGGCTTCGGACGACCTTGTCGAAACCTTCGGAGAGACGCTCCAGGACCAGCCGTCGGGCGAGAAACGGCGGACGTGCGGCGGGCGCCGCAGCGGCAAGCCGAGCAACTTTTGCGGCCCGGAGCGCCGCGCCGGAACCGACCGCCGTGTGCTCCGCGACCGGCGCGCCGGCAGCGACCGCCGCAGCGGTCCGGACCGCCGGCAGGGCTTGCTGCGGCGGCAGCAAGACCAGCAGATCCTCCAGAAACGCATCGAGGAGGGCGAGCTGACGCTCGAGGAAATCGAGTTCATCCGCGCCATTGACCGCTACAAACAGAAGTTCAACCGCCCGTTCCCGACCTGGAGCGAAGTGCTGGCCATCGTCAAGGAGTTGGGCTATACTAAGGACAGCCTGAGTTAGCGCCGGGCGGCTCCGGGCGCGGCGCGAAACGGTCGCCTTCGACACCGCTCTGGGAAACAGACGACCGAGAACGCATGGAACAGATCGGTATCCTCACTTCAACCTCGCCGCTGCGAAAGACGACGACGCGCTCAGGCGTCACCAAACAGCGCATGAACCTCCAGGCCTGTGTGGAAATGGCCGAGCGGTTCGACGTCATCATTATCGGCAGCCTGGCCCACGACGAGGTTTACGAGTTTCTCGCGCGTCACTTGCCGCGCGACGTCCGCCCCAAGTTCCGCCTCTACGGCCGATCGTTCTTCCATTCGTTTCAGACCCCCGAAGTGCTCAGCAAGACCGATGACCCGCGCAACATCGGCTGGCAGCGCCTCCTCTCGGAGAACGGCGTCCAGTTCGAGGTCCTCCGCAGCCGCCTCGGACCCGACAACCGCTACCGCCAGGAAAAGTTCGACTGGCACGACCTCGAAACCTTCGTCACGGATCCGCGCGTCACGCTCATCACGGGCAGCGAAGGGCAACTGTTTTTCGAGCAGCCCAAGAACCCCCGCCGCTGAGGCGCCCTTGCGGCCGACGGCCTCTGCCCGCTCCCCGTCCGCCGGATTCCCGCAATAATCCGCTTGCGGCGGCGTTTCCCTTGAAGAGCGTGGGCCTGCGGGTCCTGGGGTCTGCTGACACAAAGGAGATGAGAAATGAAACGGATACGGGTCGGGGCTGTTCTTGCGGCCGTGTGTGCGGCCGGGCTGGCGCTCGGATGGGTGGCCGCGACGACCGAGGGCGAGCCGGTCGGCGGCGACACCGCTGCCCGCTTCGTGCTGGTCCAGGACATGCCCCGCGGCGGCGCGGCTCCGGGCGGGGGCGGCGAGGCCGCCGAGCAGCGGATGCGCGAGCGTTCGGCCATGGTGCAGGCGTCCGGCGTCTTCCGCACGCTCGACGATGCGATCGTCCGATCCGAGATCGGCCTGACGGCCGAGCAGGAGGCCCGCATCGCGGAACTTCAGAAGAAGGTCCAGACGACCTTTGAGCGGATCCGGGACCGCGTCAACCTGGACTTCGGCGCCGAGGACCCGACGGAGGACCTCTCGCCCGAAGAGCAGCGGGAGCGCCGCCGCGAAAGGTTCCAGGCCTGGGCCGAGGCCTTCCGCGGAGCCCGGCCGGAACTGGAGGCGATGATGAAAGAGGCCATGGACATGCTCTCCGAAGAGCAACTCGCCAAATTGCGCGAAATCGGCGAACAGCGCAGCACCCTCGGCGAAGGCAACGCCGACCTCTGGATCCTCGCCACGACGCGCGTCAAGGCGGACCTCGGATTGACCGACGAGCAGGTCACGCAAATCCGCGAGATCCTCAAGGAGACCGGCGCCAAACTGGCCGAACTGCGGAAAACAACCTTCACGCGCGGCGAAGAGGGCGACACCGAAAATCGCGTCCGGAACCTCCGCGAACGCATCGACGCATTCAGGAAAAGCCAGACGGACATCGGAGCCGAGACCCGCCAGCGCGTCCTGGACGTCCTGGATGCCGATCAACGGGCCAAGGCCGAGGAGTTGCTCACGAAGCGCGACGAGCAGCGCAAGGCGAAGGCGGAACAGTTGCGCAACCAGTTCGGTGTCGGCGGGGCGCCGGGCGGCGAAGGGCCCCCCGGCCAACCGGGGTTCCGCCGCGGACCGCCCGGTGAAGGAGGACGCCGCGAAGGGCCTTCCGGCGAACGGGGCTACCACGATCCCGTCTAGCCGGGCCGGGCGCCGGGCGAGGAAAAAACTGCGCGTGCGAGCGACTGCTCGCACGCGCTTCGCTTTTCAATCGGCCGTCGCGCGGTGGGCGGCCAGGGCTTCCACGAGCCGGCGCGTCTCAGCCTCGGGGTCCTCGGCGCCGCAGACGGCGCCGGAGACGGCCAGCCATGCCGCGCCCGCCGCCAGAACCTCGCCCGCGTGCTCGGGCGTAATGCCCCCGACCGCCATCACCGGCAGGCCCCGTAGTGAGAGATGCTCTCTACTACGGGGCAGGCCGACCGCCCGCGCCACCTCGGCGCACAGCGCCGGACCGGGGACCCGCGGCTGCGGTTTCGTCCGGCTCTGGAACATCGGTCCGCAGCCGACGTAATCGGCGCCGGCCTCCGCCGCCGCGAGCGCCTGCTCCAGGCTGTGCGTGCTTTGTCCCACGATCCGCTCCGGCCCGACCACCCGCCGGGCCGCGCCCGGCGGCAAATCGTCCTGCCCGACGTGGACGCCGTCCGCCCCCGCGAGTGCCGCCACGTCGGGCCGGTCGTTGATGATGACCAGCGCCCCGGCCTGGTGCGCCGCCTCGACGACTGTCCGCGCGCGGTCCAGCAGGCGTCGGTCCGGCAACTTTTTCTCGCGGACCTGGACGCAGGCCGCGCCGCCGGCGAGCGCGCCGCGCAGAACCTCCTGCCAGCCCTTGCGGCAGAGCGATTCGGTCAGCAGGACGCACACGCCGCCCGCCGCCAGTCGCCGCGACGGCTCGAGCGCCTCCTGGAACCGTTTCTCCAGGTCGTAGGCCCGGTAGCGGAGCCGCTCGACCGCCGCCGCCGCGTCGGCGCTGACGACCTTCGCGTACTCTTCCAGGACGCGGAGCGACTCGGCGAGGCGTTTGAAGGCGGCCCGGGCGACGTCCACGGTGCTGTCGCGGCGTGCCTCCTCGGGCGTCGCGAGGTGCGTGCCGACGTCGCCCGCCGTGTCGCGCGCCCGAAGCATCGCCTGCGCATCGAGCGGCCCGAGGGCGGCCCGCAGGTCGTGGCGCAGGCGTTTCAGCGCCTCGGCCAGGTCGGCCCGCTCCAGGGCGAAGCGCGCAGCCTCCTCCGCCACGCGCAGGGCCTCGCGGGCCCGGTTCGCGTTCGCGTCCAGAATGCGGTACACGCTTTGCCGGTCGGCTTCGGGCATGGCGCTCCATTGTAAAGAATAAGCCCAGGGAC
>Ga0307378_10001685_pt1 | contig 35218 bp, 31 predicted proteins | sample UN1MG_FD_202238 | JGI IMG/M metagenome (GOLD analysis project Ga0307378, IMG submission 202238) | Soil microbial communities from Risofladan, Vaasa, Finland - UN-1 | ecosystem: Environmental > Terrestrial > Soil > Coastal area > Acid sulfate soil | place: Finland: Risofladan, Vaasa | collected... | reverse complement strand
AAAGAACAAGAGCGAATTGTAAAACGTTTAAGAGGAACAGAATATATGATAGAAAAATATAATCTAAAAATTAAAGATTTACAGGTGAGAGAAAAAGCGTCAATAAATTCTATATTTAATTCTGAATTACAACCTGAGGCCAATAAATCGCTCTTTGAAGCCGTTATTAAACTGGCTTCCCAGCCGTTGAAATCAGACGGAGAAAAATTGGGGTTAAAGACTTCCGGTGGGAGTACCGATAAGAAAACTCGTTCACATAAGACTTAGAGTGAGACGGTAACCTAATCAACCAAAAGGGTAGGGGAGGTAAAACTAATTAAAACAATTAATAAATACCACAAATATTTTCTTCTAATAAAAGGAGTAATATATAAGTTTGAATAAGGAAAATAAAGAAAAAGTTAAATCAAATGTTTGTTTAATTTGTAACAGGCCAACTCATAAAAAATCGAAATATTGTATTTTTCATGCAAAACCAGAGGAAAAGACTAAAGAAGAATTCATAGAGAAATTGAAAGAATATATAAATGAGATTAAGGAAAAAGATAAGGATTACAACTTCAAAGATTTTATCTTCGTCGGAGATATTATAGATTTTAAAAAAGAATTTGATATTAATTATTTTTTAAATGTAAATTTTGAGGGAGCAATATTTCAAGGATTTACTAATTTTGAGAGAATAATCTTTCAAGGATATAATAATTTTAATAATGCTAAATTTTTTTATGGAGCAAATTTTAAAAGTACTACGTTTAAAGGTGATCTATTTCTTACAAACGTAACTTTTCACAGTGTCGTTACCTTTGAACAAGCAATTTTTTTAAAAAATGCTTATTTTGGAGAAACAATTTTTTTAGATGATGCAACATTTAATAATATGACTGTTTTAGAAGCTAACTTTACTAAAACAACCTTTAAAAAATTTGCATTATTTATAAAAACTAATTTCAGAAGACAAGCTCTATTTTGGTATGCGCGATTTGAAGGCATTACTTATTTTAATGAAGCAACTTTTCCGTCAATTGTGAACTTTACCGAAGCAAGTTTCAAAGTCGTTACTTTTGAAAAAGCCATATTTAAAAACGGAGCTATTTTCTCAAGTACAATATTTGGTGTAACTAATTTTGAAGAAACTAATTTTTTGGGAAATATTTTTTTTAATGATGCAACATTTAGGGGTATTACTAAATTTATATTAATAGGTGAGCAGAATAATTTAGATTTTACATATTCAAAATTTAATTCAGGAATTTCTGTAATAATTGAAATTAGAAAAGGGGAGATTAACTTTAAAAATGCCATTTTAGAAAATATTTCACTAAACTTTAAAATTGAAAGAGATGTTTTAGTAAATTTTGAAAGAGCAGTATTAAAGAATACTCAACTAAAAAGGAAAGATATAGAATTTAATATTATACAAGAAAGAAAAAATAAATTCTCTGAAGCTAAAGAAATATATCTTACGCTTAAAAATAATTTTCATTCTACTGGGAGATACGATAATGAGAGCTGGGCTTTCAAAAAAGAAAAGGATATGGAAAGGAAAAGTTATTCTCATTTTAAAACTTTTCATAAATGGCTTTGGTCTTGTTTTTTAAATGGTATATTTGGATATGGTGAACAACCGGGTAAAGTAATAATATCAGCAATATCAATTATTCTAATTTTTACTTTTCTTTTTATGAGTCCTGGAATAAGTGGTACTGGTATTGGAGGCTCTATTTCAAAGAATTTTTTAGATTGTGTATATTTTAGTGTTGTTACTTTCACCACTTTAGGATATGGAGATTTCCATCCTTTGGAAGGTTGGGGTAGAATATTTGCAGGGACAGAAGCTTTTATTGGTGCCTTAATGATGGCACTTTTTGTTTATACTTTTGCAAGGAGAACAGGAGGAAGGTAAATAGTCAATGAAAGTATTTTATTAGTTTAAAAGTAAATTATTTTAATTAAAAAGAATCCTTTCCAAACTATAACAATTGAAAACATAGAATCTTTGTCTAAATATATTTTTAAAAAAAGGATTTTTAAAAGATTTGTCGTATAATGAATATAGAAAAATATAACACCACAATGAATTGTTTCGTAAAGCATACTAACTTGGAAGCATAAACGAAATAGTTCGGTTATTTTTAGTTTAAATTGGTCGCTTTAATAAAAAGCAAAAACGATTAAATATCATTGATAAGATTAAAAAGGGGGAAATTATGGCTAATGAGAGAATAACAGAAGATATAGTAAGAAAACATTTTAATTCTTACTCTAATGAATGCATAATTGAAGAACAAAAATCCTCAAATCCCAAAATTGATAAGTTACTGAAGAATGCTTCTAAGAAAGGAGGCGGAAAAGGACATCCTGAGTTTATTATTTCTCTAAAAAATAATACTGATTTCATTATGGTATTTGAATGTAAGGCAGATATTACCAAGCATCAAAGTCCTACATTAGACAAATACGATGAATATGCAGTGGACGGGGCATTATTGTACGCGTCCTTTCTTTCTAAAGAATATGATGTATTAGCAATTGGCGTAAGTGGACAAAACTTAAAAGAACTTAAAGTATCACACTATCTATATTTAAAAGGGGAAAAGAAATCTATTCCGATTTTTGGTAGCAGGTTATTAGATATAGAAAGCTACATCAACGGCTATTTGAAAAATCCTGAAAAGTTCATACAGGATTATAATGTACTTCTTGATTTTTCAAGGAAGTTGAATGTGGATTTGCACCACTATAAAATACCAGAAAAAGATCGTGCTTTGTTAATCAGCAGTATTCTTATAGCATTAGATGATAAAGCATTTCGTAAGGCATACAAAGAATATGATAAGCCAGAAGAACTCGCAAAATTTTTAGTTGATACAGTTTCAAATGTATTGCGCAAGGCAAATTTAAACGGGAAAAAATTAGAAAATCTTAATATTCAATTTAGTTTTATTCGTACTGATACATCGCTATCAACCAAACAAGGTGTATTGCGAAATTTGACTGATAGTATTGACGAAAATATAAACAAATTCATAAAAACACATGAATATTATGATGTATTAGGGGAGTTATACATTGAATTTTTACGGTATGCCAATAGCGAGAAAGGATTAGGTATTGTTCTTACCCCTCCACATATCACAGAATTATTTTGTGAGTTAGCCGGTGTAAATAAAAATAGTGTGGTATATGATAATTGTTGCGGGACAGGTGGTTTTTTAATTAGTGCGTTAAGAAAAATGATAAAAGATGCAAAAGATGATTTTGAAAAGGAAAAAGAGATAAAAACAAAACAAATTATTGGTGTTGAATATCTATCAAATATATTTGCCCTGGCTTGTTCCAATATGTATATTCATCAAGATGGTAAGGCCAATATTATTAGTGGAGATTGTTTTGATGCCGAAGTAATGGGGCAGGTAAAAAAATACAAACCAACAATGGGCTTTTTAAACCCACCGTACAAAGTCAGCAAGGAAGATATTGAAGAATTGAAATTTGTGTTGAATAATTTAGAGGTATTACAACCTGGTGGAACTTGTGTAGCAATAGTGCCTATGCAATGTGCTTTGGCTCAAAAAGGGGGAATATATGAACTAAAAAGACGAATTTTACAGGATCATACATTAGAAGCAGTACTATCAATGCCTGATGCGTTGTTTTTTAATTCCGGTGTAGGAGTGGTTACCTGTGTGATGATATTTACTGCACATAAACCACATCCACCAAATAAAGAAACATATTTTGGGTATTACAAGGATGATGGATTTGTAAAACGAAAAATAAAAGGTAGAATTGATGCTTTTGGTAAATGGGAAGATATTAAAGCAGAATGGGTGTCATTTTATATTAACAGAAAAGCAAAAGTGGGATTTAACGTAAATAAAGTTGTTAGTGCTAATGACGAATGGTGTGCAGAAGCATATATGGAAACTGATTATTCAAAATTAAAAAAAGAAGATTTTGAAAAAACGTTAAAAGAGTTTGTTTTGTTTAATGAATTGTTTTTGAAAAAGGAGAAGTAATAATGCCTAAACTTGTTCCACTAAAAGAATTATTTGAACCCATTTATGGTGTTAATCTTGAATTGGTACATCTTGAAAAATGTATTAAAAAAGATCCTGAAAGTATTAGATTTGTATCAAGAATAGAACATAATAACGGAATATCTGCTTATGTAAAAAGGATATTAAACATAAATCCTAATCCCTCACACACAATTTCTGTTGCAGTCAGTGGCTCTGTATTATCTTCATTTTATCAGGATAAAGAATATTATAGCGGTAGGGATTTATATTATTTAAAGCCTAAAAGAAAAATGAGCAAAGAGGAAATGATATTTTACGCTCATTGTATTAAAGCAAACAAATATAAATATAACTACGGGAGAGCGGCGAATAAAACATTAAAAGATATTCTGCTTCCCCTTGAAATGCCAGACGATTTTAAAAATATAACACTTGATAAAATTGCCATTCCGAGTGATAAAAAATTGCTTCAAAAAGAACTTGACTTAAATACAAGGAATTGGGAGTCTTTTGAGTTAAAAGCATTATTTAAAATAACAGGTAGCAAAACAACACCACTTTCAGAATTAGAAGATTATGGAAAAGGCAAATATCCTTATGTAACTACGCAAGCTACAAATAATGGAGTAGAAGGATTTTACGATTATTATACTGAGGAAGGAAATGTGCTGACTGTAGATAGTGCGGTTTTGGGTTATTGTAGTTATCAGCCATTAGAATTTTCAGCAAGTGATCATGTTGAAAAACTTTTACCTAAATTTATTATGAATAAATATGTTGCTTTGTTTATTTCTAAAATAATCAATACTGAGCAATCTAGATATAATTACGGTAGAAAATGCAGTCAAGAAAGAATGAGAAAATCACATATAAAGTTGCCATCTAAAAATGGTGTTCCCGATTTTGAATTTATGGAAAGTTATATTAAATCATTGTCATATTCAAGTTCTATATAGATACTACTCTAATGATTAAAAGAAGCAGCCAATTTTAACTAACATTAGATAAAAGAGAAATCAAAGATTTCTCCAAATTGTCTTCAGAAACTTCTTTTAGCTGTGAGCCCTTATACGCCATCATTTTATTGAATTAGATAAGATAACAAATAAAATAGGTAATTCTATACAAATAATAACTCTAATCAACCAAAAGGGAAGAGTAAGTAAAAAGCACTTCCAAACGATTAATAAATACCACCAATTATTTCTTTTAAAGAAAGGAGTAATATATAAACTTGAATATTTACTCAGGAGAAAAGCTGTGAATATTACATTAGTAATAGATCGTTTTGAAGGTGAATATGCTATATTAGAATCCCAAGAAAAAAATCCCCTTACTTTTAATTTTCCTCGTCATTTATTACCAGAAGGAGTAAAAGAGGGTAATGTCATTAGGTTTAATATTGATATTGATGATAAAGAGACCGAAAGAAGAAGAAAAAAGATTAAAGAACAGCTGGATAATTTAAAGGAAAAAGACCAAGGCGGCGATATCCAACTTTGAAAAAATCAATTATTGTCCTGACTTTAGTTTTCATCTTAGGTTTTACTTTAACCTTATCTGCCCAAGAAAACCTAAAAATCTATTTTCTGAATGTAGGTCAGGGAGATTCTTCAGTCATTATTTCTTCATCAGGCCAAGTGGTCTTAATTGACTCAGGACCCGATGAGAGCTTAATTTTAAACTATTTAGAGAGCCTCAATATCTCCCATATAGATCTATTGATAGCTTCCCACGCTCACGCTGACCATATTGCCGGTATGGATAAGATTATTACAAAATATAGACCAAGAGCCTTTATCGATTCAGGGATACCCCATACTACCTTTGCCTACCAGAAGATGATTACCGCCATAGGAAGGTATAACATCAACTACTATCAAGGAACTTCCAGGAAGATCAATTTAGGACTTTTAACTTTTACTATTCTACCTCCAGCTAATCCTCTCCTTATGAAATCTGAGCTTAATAACAATTCCATAGTAATGAGATTGGATTTTAAAGACTTCTCTTGTTTATTTACAGGAGATATTGAAAAAGAGAGAGAAGGTCAACTTTTAAACGAATCCAGGAATAATCTAAAGGTAGATATTTTAAAAATAGCCCATCACGGATCTTCCAGTGGTTCTTCGCCTCTCTTTATTAAAGCAGTAAATCCAGAAACAAACATAATTTTTTGTGGGAAGGGTAATCAGTATGGTCATCCCCATCAGGAAACCTTAGGTCTTCTCCAAAACTTAGGAATAAATATTTACAGGACGGATTTAAATGGAACTATTTTAGTAGAAACAAAGGGTACAGATTATCAGGTATTTACAGAAAAAGAAAGCATAAGAGCACCACCAATAGTAAAAAGCGAAACTAAAACTTCTGAATCCCAAGGATATAAATATGCTGCTTCAAAAAATTCAGATGTATTTCATTATATTGGCTGTTTTTATGTAGCAAGGATAAAGCCTGAAAACCTAATTCTATTTAAAACCCGCGAAGAGTCAATTGCTTCTGGTAGAAAGCCTTGTAAAAAATGTAAACCGTAACCAATATAAAACAATAAATTTACTATCGGTTATTTAGAGTTATCTGCCATTGCCAGGAGGTGAAAAATGGAAGATTCAACCAATTCAATGTTTTATTTAATCACGCAAACCTTCATCGCTTTTGGTACAGTAGCGGTTGCGATACTTGCAATTTGGGGCGAGAAGTTTCGACCTAGGCCTAAATTAGAGTTTAAGATTCACGATGCTCGTGGTGATCTTACTAAACGGCAAAATGGTCAGCAGACAATTTACTATCATGTGGGAATTGAGAACAAACGTCGATGGGCACTAGCTAGACGGGTCCGCATACTTTGTACTTCCATATCAAAAAGAGCACCTGATGGGTCTTTTGTCAAAGAACCTTTGGTAATTCCACTTCAACTAAACTGGATAAATCCCTCTTTTCACGAGTTGCTTCCAAATATTTATTCAAATGATATATCCGACCTCGGCTCTCTCGACGAAAACAGTAATCATTTTAAGCTATCTCTCTATTTCTACCCAAATAACTTTCGTGGTTTTATCTCGGCCAATGAGGCTATACGTGTTAGTCTAATTGCGACTGCCGACAACTTTACGTCAAAGTCACCGTACAATCTTGAGATTGCGTGGGATGGAAAATGGTCCCCAAATCTTGAGGAAATGCAGAAACACCTCGTTATAAAGGAAGTAGGAAAATTGGCAATGGTAGATAACCCAACATAAAAAGGTTCTTGCTTTACGGCACTTGCCCAAATTTTTGCTACACAAAAACTTCTTTTATGCTAGGACGTTAAACAACAAATAATTTTATGAAAGAATTAGGAAATGAATATTTTTAAAAATATTTTAAGGATTAATGAGCAAATACCAGCCTATAAAAAGTACTTTAGCAAAAAAGCTCGACCAAAAGATATTATAAATTATTTTAAAATGAGTTACAGTAAAGCTCGAGATGAAAAACTAAATGAAGATGAACACAAATATCTTGCGGATACGCTTCTACTAATACTCGAAGGAAAGAAAAATCTAGATACAGCTGAGCGAGACCTAGGGTCTTTGGGACAAAGACACTATGTGGAATTCGTTAGCTTTCAATGAAACCATGATGTTTTCTGTTCTTAATTACCAAGAAGCTATTAGAGCATTATCTCTATACGCTGTTTATAAAAGGATTCCAATGCAGTCATATCAATATATAGAAGAATACGATAGAATTATGACACCAGTCGTGAAAATGTACGATGATGGGGTATTTATAAATGTTTATAAAACAAAAAATCCAAAAGTTACAAGAATGATGGATCAAAATGAATTTGTTTTGCCAAATACACAAGAAATGAATGAGAAAGGTCTTATGTTGGTAGATTTAGAAGCAATTGATATGCCTTACAAACGATTAAGCGAATATTTAAATAAGGAAATGATAAATAAATTGTCTCTGTTCACCTGCACCAATATTAACAATAAGGTTAGATGTTTTTACTCAAAGATAAATCAGATTAAAAAGGCTTTTAATAAAGACATAAGTTTAGAAGAAAAAATGGAAGAAGCTAAATTTAGTGATATGACACTACCAGAGCAAATAATGGCGTTGGATATATTAGCTAAAGATGGCGTTGATGCTATGGCAGAATTCGTTTCCCGTGAAATAACCCTTAATGCTGACTTATTGTACTAAAGTTAAAGAAATAAATTTATGCAAATAATAGTTTTAATCAACCAAAAAGGGCAGGGAAAGATTTTTATCAGCTTAGCTTATTTGCATTTTTTATTTTTAAATATTAAAAAAGGGGGATTTAATGATGGAAAAAGATAAATTTTTTATTAGTAATTTTCCTTGTTATTTTAATTTTGATGATAGGAACGATAACTAGTTGTGACAAAGAAGAAAAATATCTTGAAATTTGTACTTGTACTTGTACTTATACTGAAGATGTAGACATTTATACCGGTCCCGGAAAGAACTTTGAAAAAGATAATTCTAAGCAACCGATCAAAGGAGAGAAATTATATACGATAGAAACAAGAGGCGATTGGCTCAGGTTCAGACTCACTCCCGAAGATAGTGATTGGAATGGATGGATAAGAATCGATCAAACAATCTCTTGGGATGATTATGAGACATTAAAGGTCCTCGAGGAAAAGAAGAGAATTGAAGAAGAAAATAAGAAGATTGCTGAATGGATTAAGGATTTAATCAATGGAATAAAATTATATAAAAAGGCAAGTATCAGCGAAGATAGATTTACCTTAAAAATCATCATATCTGATGATTGGTATCGCTTTCCGGAGTTCCAGCAAGAAAGAACTCTTTTTCTAATAGGATTAAATTTTGTTTTGTTTGCAACAGAAATGGGATGGGTAGGAGAACATTTAGATGAAGATAAATATCCTACTGTAGTATTTATCGATGAATATGGTAAAAAAGTCGGGATAAATTCTAGCCAGGGAGTGGAGATCTATAGTAGCAGATAATAGAAATGGAATAAGTGGAAAGAAGAGGGTTGGATTATAAAGGTAAAATAAAAATAAATTAATGGGACATGAAGAAACAAATACAGATTTGCCTTCGTATAGAAAATCAGCATCTGATACCCACAGAGCTTGCTATTACTAATTAAAAGTACAATTAATAGAAAGGAGAGTAAGATGAATGATAATGATATTAGGAATGCTATTTTAGAATTTGCTTATAATAAGGCAAAAGAGGCTGGGATTATTGAAGGAGGTGGAAGATTTACTGCTCATGAAGTAAGCAAATTAGAAGGATTCGAAGGAATAGAAAAAAATATAATTGATTTTAACATTGACTATTTAGAGAAGAAAGGTTTAATAAAGTGGGTTACTATGGGAAAAATAGCAATTACTATCGAGGGAATAGATGAGTATGAAAGAATACACAAACATGAATAGAGATTAAATTAAAAATATGTATTTTTTATACAGATAATTTAAAAAGGTAAATTTCTAATAAACTAGATAACATATTCTTTTAATTCTTCCGCAATAATAAAAAGAAGGAAAATAATGAATAAAAATATTTTGATCTTTATAATTATTATATTTGTAATACTCTTTGCATACTATGTTTGGCCAACTCCATATATATACATCTCAACGGAATGGAGAGAGAATACTTTTCCAATAAGAGTAAATAGAATAACTGATGAAACAGAAATATTTATCATTGGTGGAGGCTGGACAAGCACGGGCAAAAAATAAATACTATTTCCGATAAATATAATTACAAGAAGTAGAAAAAATAAACAGCCCTTTGTCTTTTTGCTGAAGGGCTTTTTTATTTTATAAATTATTTTACAGAAAAAGAAGGATTTTTAATAAACTGTATAGTATATATAATATAGTGACTAAAAGAAATTTAATAAGCCTATTTTTCATCTAAGCAGAATATCTAAAATAACATTATCCTAAAATAAAAAGCCTTATTATCTAAGATTTAGCATTAGAGAAGCATTCTTTCTTTATCCCAAGAGACCCACTAAATAACACATCCTAACTATACTAACCATCCAACCATCAATCTTATATAATCGCTTTATCTAAAACCAAATATCTTCTTCTGTATGAAGGTAACAGGAGAGACTTTTTCTTTCCATCATAAAAGAAAAAGAGCCGAAGAAGCAAGATACCAAAAGTATCCAAACTTTCAGGCAAAAGGACTGTTACCGGACAGAACTCTGGAGAGCTTTATACCAAAAAGCACCGAAGGGGCAATTCCTAATCACAAGGAAAACCCATACAGAGTTTGCAAGAATACTATTACTTAGTTTTCTAGAAAGAATCTTTCAGGTATAAAGATAGAGCAAGAAAGTAATATAGTTATTTTCTTATTATGTCTTTTTTTATTTTCAAGAAACATTCTGAAATAGTATAAAAAAGAAAAAAATATTTTTATGAGTAGCTATATCAAATTTTAGGACTATATCCCAAAAGATAAACCTAGGCATGCTTTAAATCGGAAGTATAACAAATAAGAATGAACTGAGTGTGAGACATGAAGAAAATAATATTATTATCAAATCAAATATAGAAATCGATAAAAGGGTTAATATATACTGCTTGAAAACAAATCTTCCTAATGGATTAAACTTATAAATAGAGTAAAAAGGAGTTATTTTAGATGATTAAAGTCAAACCAATAAATCTACCTATTATCTGTCGAAACTTTCCCAAAAGTCCGGATTCAGAAGTATATCGTGAAAATATTTTAGATACTATCAACAGAACTTTTAAAAGCGATTCAGATCTTTTAATAATCGAAGGCAACGAGGGAATTGGAAAAACTACGCTCCTTGCTCAATTTTCTAAAAGACATATCGATTCTGCTTTATCTCTATTCATCAAGCCTGCTAGTCGTCTTTCATATTCACCTGAATATTTAAGAGAGGTTCTATGCGAGCAAATAAATTGTATTTTTCCTAAGAGCCAAATAGACCCTAGTTTAGTAAATGATTTATTATTGCAAAATCAACTTACCAAACTCCAAAAAATTGCATTAAGAAATAAAAAGGTATTTTATTTTGTTATCGATGGATTACATGATCTTCCCGAAGAAGATTCTCGCATTCAAAACATTATCCTTCAAGAGATATTGCCACTAGGACTTGAAGGTTTTCGTTTTCTCCTCTCGGGTGATTTAAAAAAACTTCCTCAAAATATTCAAAAAACAGTGTCTTGTAAATCCTTTCCATTACCATATTTTTCTTTAGATGAAACCAAAAGGTTCCTGAAAAACCTCGAATTAGATGATCCTATTCTAGAAGATATTCACAAAATGTGTCAAGGTGTTCCTGAACATTTAGCAAGTGTAAGACGCCTTATACAATCAGGTGTCAAAATTCAAAATATCTTTGATGAGGATCCAGACAAATTACCTGACTTCTTAGGCATTGAATGGCGAAAAATCAAAGAAGCATCTAATGAACAAAAAATGGTTTTGGCATTAATTACTTTTGGACTTAAAATCTATTCAACTGAAGAGATTTCAAGGATATTAAATCTGGATTTACCACAAGTTGAGGAATCTCTTCAAAGTTTCACAATTCTAAAAACTGACAGTAAAAACAAATGTATAGATTTTGTTTCAGAGTCAATGAGAAAGTTTGCATCTAAGCAACTTCAAGATAAAAAAGAAGATATAACTAATTCTATCATCGATGATTTACTCAAGGATCCTGAGAGCGAGAAAACACTATACTCTTTACCAGACTATTATGAACAGGCTGGGAGGCATAATGATCTATTAAACTATTTAAACCCTGAATATTTTTCAAAGATACTTGAACGTAGCCAATCTTTGTACCCGATTATTCAAAGAGCAGAAATGGGTTTAATGTCTTCTCAAAAGCTAAATCAAGATATAGCATTGATGAGATTTAGTATGCAGAAATCTGTTATTACTGAGCTTGAGAAAACTGAAATTTGGAAATCAGAAATTGAAGCGCTAATGGCTCTTAAACACTATGAATCTGCATTAGCATTGGTCCATTCAACTATTTTTAAAGAAGATAAGCTGTATTTATTAACTACTGTTGCGAAAATTAAGTGCGAAGAGGGATTAGCTCTCGAGCCTGAACTACTGAAAGAAATTGAGCTATTGTACAAACAAATTGATTATAAATATCTTGCAAAACGTGCAACAGAAATTGCTTCTAATTTAATTTGGTTTAATCCTGATTTAGCAATTGAACTTATTGATTCATCCATAAATATTCAGGAGGATGAAGAGTATCATGATTGGGCATTTGCAAAACTTTCAATTCTAGCACTTGCTACCAATTATAACGAATCTTTACCTTCTGATATAGCTGAAAGAGTTCAATCTAGAATTCGAGATCCGAAGTTGTATAAATTTACTCACGCATTATCCATGTTTTTTGGAGAATTTTCTGCATCGGAAGTCATTGAACAAGCAGAAAAACTTGAGTTACATAATCGGTTATTTTTTATTAAAAACTGGGTGATTGTAAATCAAAATAAAGAAAAGACCGCTGATATTATCGATTATGCCTTAGACCTTTTAATTAAAAATACGCCATACACTCCTAAAACTAGGGATTTACGTGAAATTGCAACTCCTTTACCTTATATTTCTGATGAAAAAAGAGCTAAAAACCTTTTGGGGAGATTTGATAGCCTTAAAGGTACTATTGAAAATCTGGGTATTACTGTGGATTATGTTCGATTGCAACTTCTGCTAGCCCATACTGAGAGTAAATACGATTTTGAAGCTGCATCAAATCGAATTTTGGAAATTTATTGGTACATTGGTGATATAGATGAATTGACTATCAAAACTGAATGTCTTGCTTGGATGGTATCTACATTAAATAAGATTGATACTCAAGGTATGCTCGAAAAAAAAGAAGGCATACTAGATGTGACTAAGAAAGAGCTTAAATCGAATATAGAAGAAATACTGAATACTACGGCAGATCAGTACAATGTTACAAAGGGGATTATCAAAGCACTTTCAACTTCGGAACCCAATATTGCCATTGAAATTGCACAATTATTAAATATTGCCATGCGTCGTGATTTAGCAACTCTTGAGTTAATTAAAAATATGATCGAAGCACCATTTAATAAAATTGACTTCCTATTAATTTCGGAGGCAATCAATAAGATTGAAGATATAGATTTTAAAGATGAGGCATTAATAAAAGTAATTGAACGCCTTTCAGAAGTTACAGAAACCATAGATTCAGAAGTAGTTAGCAATACACTTCCAATCATAAATTCAATTATAAAAATAAGCAGTGCATATCTAAGATTTTTAGCTTATTGCTTTGCTTATAACTTCTTAAAAAAACAAAATACCGATAAATATGAAAATATCTCGTTAAGTTTATTAAAGCAATTAGATCATACTTGGGATGCAATTGATGTAGGATGGGTAAAGGTAAATGTTGGCTTCCGAATAGCAAAGTCTTTTGCTAATACTTCAAATGAAACAGCAAACAAATATTTGAATTTAACCGAAAAAACGAAAGATGAAATATCTATTGATGCAGAAAACCCCACTCTAGTTTATATCGCTTGTTTAAAACTTGCCATAAGAGCTTTTAGTGGATTGCTGCCAAATAATATTAACACTCCTGAAGACTTAGAACGAATTACAAGATTAATTGATTTTATTCCATCAAATGTAGAAAAAGCAGGTCTATTTGGAGACATTGCAATTATATGTTTTACGAATAATCATCACGAAGAAGGCAAAGGAATTGTCTCTAACTATCTTAAGCCTAATATTATTGATATCTGCGACGATGATGAAAAATATCAAGCCATTACGAAGACTGCTCCCGCGATTTATTCTGCTCATAAACAAACGGCAATTGAAATGATACTACAAATGCCAAAATGTAAACATGATAAGGCGCTAAATAAAATATGCGATTTTATTTTAAAAAAGGGTTTGCCATCAGATCCTTATGAAAGTTCACATGGCATTGGCTACATTCTAAATTATGAGGAGGCTTTAGATATTTGTGAACTCTTAAAGTTAATGGATACTGATGCTACTATTTACAAATATATTGAAGACATTTCAAATAGCATATTTTTAAAGAGAAATAGAGACTGTTTTACAGAACAACAAAAATTTGATATAGCTAACCGCATTAAAATGATTATCTCAAAAAAACTTCCTGATCTAAAAAATATAAAACATGATGGCTATAAAATAGTCGCTTTAGCACAAATCGCACGTATTGAACATGCACCAACTTCTGTCTGGGATGATTTAATAGAATCAGCACGAAAAATTCCTAATACTGCCGATGTTGCTTTTGTTTTATGTATTATTAGTACGGTATTGCCTTCTAAATTAAGTTCGAAAGGTGATGAAATCATTAAAGAAGCAATTAAGCTTGTTGAAAATATTAATTCCGACTTAGACAGGACCGAAAGATTTGAAGACATTGCTGATATGTTGGTAACTATAAATGAAGGCGACTCTAAAGCATGTCTTAAATTAGGGATAGAAACTTCGTTGCGATTAAACGATCCGGATTTAATATATCCTACTCAAAGGCGAATCATTGACCTTGCACATAAAATAAAACCTAGTTTTGCAGAGTCACTTATAGATTTGCTTGATACTGACTCTGCCAGAATAGCTGCAAAAAATAAAGATCTAAAAAGACATCTTGAGCTTCTAGATTTGAAACAAAGAATGTCAGATCAAACGGATTTAGAACTTGATTCAAAGATACCGAAATCTATGTATCCAAAAGCAGCGTGGATGAATCTAGGTGCGTTGAATAGTGGAAGAACAACAACACTTCATTTCAAACATTTTATTCCTTATATTATTATTGCATCAGAACTTCCATTAAGCGAATCTTATCCAATTTTAGCCTGGATTATTGAAAATACCGTAAAAAGGTTTGCTAACACACCTACAGCAAGAACTGATATAATCCCAATTTTTAAAGCAACTCTTTTAGGTGCTGAATTAGCTAGTCGCATTGCTATACGTTCATCCGCTAAGCTAAAACAAATCAAAACTCAAGCAATTGAGCCATTCGTAGTAAGTGATAAATTAGTTGTAAGAGCAGGCGAGCGAGATAAGGCGATACAATTTATTAAAGATTGGTTTACTCAGGAAGAGCAGGAGTATTTAAAGATCTGTGATCCATATTTTGGAGTAGAAGACTTAGAAATATTACAAATTCTTTCATCTATAAGTCCAAAATGTACTGTAAAGATTCTTACAAGTAAAAAACACCAACATCAGGATAATTTATCTCAGCCATGGGATGAAGCTTATCGATCCCATTGGCGTCATATTTCCGCTCAAAACCCTCCGGAAACCGAAGTTATAATTGTAGGCTTAGAATCTTCGGGAGAATTGCCAATACATGATCGCTGGTGGATCACACAAAATAGTGGACTCAGTTTCGGAACTTCATTTAATTCTCTTGGAATTAATAAAACATCTGAAATTTCGATTCTTTCTCTAGAAGAATCTAAATTAAACGAAAATGAAATAAATCAATATATTTCTTGTGAAAAGCGGATTCACAAAAATGAAAGATTGACTTATAACTTATTTTCACTTTAAGTAACTAGGCGGTAAGTCATTTTCTCAAAAATTCCGTGAAGCCTCTCCTTTTAAAGATAATAATGTGTGTCAAGAGACAAGGTGTACTAGTTCAATAATTCAGTAACCTCTTTTAAATCCTGATACACTTTTTCAGTCTCCTCACTCATGCAAAAAGTTCGAAAATCGTTCTGTTGGGGGAGCCAGATAATTTCAAGCCCTTTGGCCTTTTGCTGAAGGGCTTTTTTATTTCAATTAATATTTTTTTAGAAAAAAAGGATTATAAATTTTGTGGTATTAAAATATATAGATATATATCAATAAGTTTAATAAAGGAAGGAAGAAAAATGAAAGTTAGCTTAAATATATGTACCCTGGTAGTTGAGAAAAAAGAATAAATGAGGTTATTAATATGGGTATAGTCTTTCTTATTCTAGAATATTTATTGATTACTTTACTCTTCTTATTGATAATAATCCTTTTCATACCCGTAGTCTATTCACTCGATGGGATCAAAAATGAATACTCCTTTTTTTCTTTTAGATTAAGCTGGCCAGGGAAGATTTTAAGTATTCTTATTAAGAAAGAAGAAAATCAAACATTAGACACCTGTATAGTTATTTTCGGATTTCGTATCTCCATTAATAATATCGGAAAGAAAAAACAAAGAGTAAAAATTAAGGACAAGGAAAAACAAAAAATATTAAAGAAGGTTAATACCAAGTATTTAAGTATAGTCCATCAATCTTTCCTAACACAATTATTCATATTCCTGAGAAGGTTATTCAGACATATTTTACCGAGAAAATTCCGATTTCATCTCATCTATGGTTTTGAAGATGCAGCTGATACAGGTATGCTGTCTGGTTTTATTGCCATATTATTGCCCTATATCCTCAATGATGATATTGTGCTTCGCCCCGCGTTTTTGGAAATATTGTTTGAAAAATTAAAAAGACTTTTTTACTTCAAGAACAATTATTGGAAAAGAGATTCAAGTAGGGGACACTACCTTGATACCGGTTATTGAAGTTAGCTTTGGAATGGGTGCCGGTTCAAGTGGGGGTGTTGATGAGAAAAAACAACAGGGTTCAGGCGAAGGGATGGGATTCGGAGCCAAAGCTAAACCCTCGGCTGTGATTGTAATCAAGGGAGATCAGATTCAGCTACTCTCCTTAGGCAGACCCGGGACATTAGAAAAGTTGATGGAAAAGGTTCCAGAAATTATAGACAAGATTCCCAAAGCTGAGGGAAGGAAGGGAAAAACGGAGAAATAAGAAAAGCAATAGAAGAGGAAAATTTAACTGGGTCAGCCTGCTAATATTTGACATTCATCTTTTTTTAATATTCAGATATTAGTAGGCTGACCACAAGGATAACTACACAGATACCAATACTACAGATCTCAATATAATAGGATAATCTAAGCATTCAGTATAGTTAAAAACACTTTCTTTATGACAAAATAAGACATATTGGCTAGATGGGTATTTACTTACCCCGGGATTTTTCTGAGGACAACAAAGAAAAATCATTCAGTAGAATTTAATGTGGTCTATGATTGGCTACTTACCAGAGTAAAAGGAAATGCTTATCGAAGAGATGGAAGGTGCTTGACTTTTACAAAAATCAGTTGTGATAAAATCTCTTTAGTGAAACACTTTTCCCGAATCAACTACCAGTGTCTGTCCGGTGATACTGTCAGTCCTTACAAGTGTGAGTACTGCTTCAGCCACATCGTCCTTATCTGCAGAACGCTTCAAAATAGTAGAATCTCGGGCAATCGTAGTAAATTCTGGGGTTAGATTACTCGTCATTCTGGTACCATCCATAAGACCAGGTGCTACACAATTTACTAGAACTTCGGGAGCCAATGCAACTGCCATGCATCGGGTAAGATGGATTAGACCGGCTTTTGATACACAGTATGCAATAGAACTGCCGAAAGGGTAGAGCCCTGCAATTGAAGATATCGTAACTATTCTCCCCTCTCCATTATCTTTCATCGCTCCACCGATCCTACGCATAGCCAAAAATGGAGCACTGAGGTTGAAATGAACTATGTAATCCCATATCTCTGGGGTTAAAGTATCTAAAGCTTGAAACGGAATAGCCTTATTGTATGCTGCATCCAATATAAGAACGTCAATTATACCAAAAATATCTTTCGTCTTTTCAGTGACTGATGCAATACCCTTTTCTGTGGTAATGTCTGCTGACACAGCGAATGACTGAATACCATTTTTTTTCAGTTCTTCGACATATCTTTCAGCTTTTTGATGTGAATTCAGATACACGAGTACGATTTTCATACCAGAAATCCCAAGTGTACAACAAATTCTCCATCCCAGACCACCTGTGCCACCTGTTACAACCGCGATTTTTCCATCTAATTTCATAATTTTGCCTTAAAAATACTTACAACCTTATATAAAATTCGACCTATTATTAAGTTATCAGATTGGTTATAAACCTTTTTCTACTTTGTACAATGTTTTTAAAAGATTAACAGACTTAATACAACCAGTATAAAACTAATTTATATTGAAATCCAATGAAATTATATAATAAAACTTAAAACTTTACAAGATAAGAATATAAGAGATGGTAATAAAGATAATAAATGGGATCTAGAAGCATGTTAGGGGACGGTTGTTCATGCTTAGAAATTAAGTAACTTATTTGATATAATCTTTACTACTAAAAGAGGTACTTAATCATGAGATTTAATCAACAGATTGTCATCAAACACTGGAAACCGAATTTAGAAGAATATAAAAAGATTTTAAACAAAGTCTCCTCCCGTTCCTTTATATTGGTGAAAGAATTATACCTTGCCTATCATATCTCCAATAAAGAGTTTAGACGTTATTATTATAAATGACGTGAAGGAAAGAAAACAGATAACTCCCTACTTCGCGCTAAAGTTGGCGCAAAACCCAGAGCCCGTAGAACTCCCAAAGCCACCGAACGCAATATCATGAAAGCTCTTCGCAGGTTCGGTTCCAATCGGTATGAACTGGTCTTACTTTTTAAACCATATTATCTTGATTAGACCACCAATTATTGATGGAGAACTTATTTTCCGTATCCCACTGCAAAATTAGTAAATATACGTATGTGCCATCTACATCCGGGAAACACCCTTATACCTATTCTTGCACAATGAACGAGATTTTGGCATTAACGCGATACTTGACAATCTTGTCGCCTTATACAATTGCTTGCAAATTTTTAACATAAACAGACTGAATATTGCGTACTGTCTTTATTGCCTCCGCGACTGCCTCTTTCGTTGCATCCTCCCAGCTTTTATTAGATTCTGCTAGGATTTCAATAACTTTAACAACTGCCATTTTCTTCCTCCTTTTTCTTTTGATATATTACATTACCAGCTCGTAACTAGGTATTCGAATCCATATTATATCCCAGTTGTTAATTGTTTCCATGAAATTGTACTAGATTATTGTTATTATAGCATATCATAAATGCATTACGTTTAAAATACATTTGTCAGAATTCTTAGCTATTTAAATATGCGGTTAATTGAAAAATCAAGTGGCCAGCGCCCATTGCAAAAGTGAACTGACATTTAAAGTCTAACAGGGTCAAATCACTTTCTTTATGCCTAAATAAGAACATATATCCGTAATTAATTTTATCTCATAGCTTAAATGAGTAGTAATGTTTTTTGACTCTATTTATTTTCTTATCGATGGGTTAATTTTCGTAGCTCTCTCTGGATCACTTGTTATAAGGAATCTTATTTTATATTAAAAGGGGGCTGTACCTACCCCTCGATGATATTTTATATCAAGTTTGTAAATATGTAGCAATATGTATATTATTTCTTCTAACTTTCAATATACCTTTTCAGTCTCCTCACTCCTACAAAAAGTTCGAAAATCGTCTTAGCGAAAAAGCAAAATAGCAGTTATTTTTTTTACTTTACTGAAGAACTAACTGATTTAATTTAATATTTTCTATTGCTATATCCGCTTTAAAAGTTCTAAACGTTTCCAATAGGGGGAGCTTGCTAATTCCAGCCCTTTGGCCTTTGCTGGAGGGCTTTATCTTTTATAAATATTTTACAAACTCTACTCTTTAAATATTGCTCTAATATTGAAGAATTAACTGATTTAATCTAACATTTTCAGTTGTAATATTTCCCTTAAAAGTTCTGAAAGCGTCCAATAGGGGGAGCTCGTCAATTTCCAGCCCTTTGGCCTTTTGCTGAAGGGCTTTTTGTTATTAAGGAAAAGAAAGATTTAATCATATTATCTTGAGAGGAACTACCTTATTGGACTTTATACCTAGATTAAAAACAAATTTGTCGCCTTCTGTGTAAAAGCACGCCATTTACCTTCTTTAATTAAACTCAAGTAATTCTGTCTTTTTATTTTTAACAAATATTAACCATTTCTTCTAACTTATGATATACTATTTCAGTTTCATCACTCATACAAAATTTGCGAAACTCCTCCTGTCTGGGTAGCATGGCCATTCCAGCCCTTTGACCTTTGCTGTAGGGCTTTTTATTTATAAATTTATCACAGCACAAACCTAAAGATAGGATGACTATCTACATTATAGGTCAGAGGAAAACCATATTTTAATAAAACGTATTCTAAAGCCAAAATATGTTCCTAGCAGGTCTCTCTTGTTACTAAAACGGCATAAAGAATAAGGAGGCTAAAATCATCCAAAGAAGTAATCAGATACCATTTCCTTTTAGCATAAGGGGCAAATTGATGATGAGAAGAATCATGCTGAATCAATTCCCCGGGATAGTTGGTCAATACTTTCTTCTCACGAGCCTTTCTCTTGGGCTTTGGAAAATAGAAATGATATCTTTTATCCCGATCGATAATGGTGGGCAAAGAGACTTTCTGTCCGTATTCCTGTTCTAACATGTCTTTGATGTAACTGTAGTTGTAATACGTAATCGGCGTATTTTTATTCTCGATCAATACCTTTTCTTTCTTAAGTTCTTTGACCATATTTCTCTCTGTATCTGGAGAGATTTTTCGAGTAGATGAGCTACGAGAGTATGAAATTGAGAAATTTTTAGGATTTTCTTTTACTCGTTTCACTAAGGCGAAGAATCTGGTCTTCTTAATCCCTAGAATTTCTTGGATATATTTCCTTTCTATCTTCTTATCTAAATACCGTTCGATAAGATATTTAACTTGGAAATCTGTAAACTTTTTATGAATCTGAACCATAACCTAAAACCTCCAATCCCTTTTTGATTTTAGATTATAGTTTATAGTGTGCACTTTTAATTCTTAAATGACAGGTAGCAAAATAAGGTTGACATTTTATCTTTTTTATGATATTCTTTTAGAAAGCTATTCTAAACAGAAAGGTTTTCTATTTGTATGAATGATGAAAAACCAAAATACCCCATCAAAACTATAATCAATTCTTCTAATATTATGGATTATTTTATAAAAAAAGGTACACCAGTTACTGTAACTGAATTAAGTGAAAATTTGAATCTCTACCCAAGCACTGTTCATCGTATTTTGGATACTTTAAACTATTTAAATTATGTTAACAAATTATCTGATTCTGAAAACTATCAATTAGGTCTAAAAGCTTTAGAGTTGGGAATGGCTAAACTTTCGCAGATTGATATAATTAAAGAAGCAAAACTAATTCTTACTGAACTATCAAAAAAATATAATGAGAATGTCTATTTAGGAGTGTTATTTGAGGGAATGGTATTTTATCAAGCTAAAATAGAAGCTTTTAGAACTGTAAAATTGGATACTCACTTAGGTACACGGGCGTATTTTAATTGTACTGCTTTGGGTAAAGTATTAATAGCTTTTTTACCAAAAGATGAAAGGGAAAAAATATATAAAAATGTAGGATTTTATAGAAGCACAAAGAATACGATTATAAATAAAACAAAATTTGAAAAAGAAATAAGCGAAGTAAGAAAACAAGGATTTGCTATAGATAACAAAGAATATGAAGATGATATCCAATGTATTGCTGCTCCCATTAGAGATTATTTAGGAAAAGTAATTGCGGCTCTGAGTATTTCTGGACCTTCATACAGATTTAATGTTGAAAAACAAACCCAAATGAAACTTGACATCATTAGGTGTGGGCAAGAAATTTCAATTCGGTTAGGAAACAAAATTTGATTTATATAACTACCTTATTATATATGTTAATTGCGAAAAACTAGCACAACTAATAAAGCTGTTTCAATGAAATCAAAATAAGAAAGAGAGAAACAAAAAATGTATAAAAAATTATTTTGCCCAGGACCAACCAATGTATTAAAAGATGTTTTGCAGAAAATGGCTACCCCATTAATTAGTCATCGAACGAAAGAAGCTTCAGCACTTCAAAGAAACATTGGCAATAAACTAAAAAAGCTAATGTATACCAAAAATGAAATTATATTATCTACTTCTTCAGCTTGTGGTTTAATGGAAGGAGCCGTTCGTTCATGTACCCAGAAGAGAGCAGCTGTATTTTCATGCGGTGTATTTGGAAATCAATGGTATCAAATGACACTTACAAATAATATTCCCAGTGATAAATTCGAAGTAGAATGGGGAAAGCCCATAACTAAAGAACTGGTAAAGAATGCTTTAGATTCTGGTAAGTATGATCTAGTAGCTGTAACTCATAATGAAACTTCAACTGGCGTAATGAACCCAATTGAAGAAATTTCTGAGATTGTTAAGAAATATCCAGAAGTCATTTTTTGTTTAGATACGGTTAGTTCTTTAGGTGGTGTAAAAATTGAAGTAGATAAATTAGGTATAGATATTTGTTTGGCTTCAACCCAAAAGTGTTTAGCTTTACCACCAGGATTTTCAGTCTGTTCAATTTCTGAAAAAGCTGTGGAAGCAGCTAAAAAGGTTAAATTTAGAGGTTCTTATTTTGATATGTTAAGATTATACAATTGGGTAAAAGAAAGAGAGTTTCAATATCCCTCTACCCCATCTATTACGCATATGTTTGCACTGGAATATCAGATGGACAAGATATTTGAAGAGGGTTTAGAAAACCGTTTTTCCCGCCACATAGAAGTTGCTAATTATGTAAAAAATTGGACAAAGAAAAACTTTGCATTATTCGCTGAAGAAAAATATGCTTCAAATACTGTAACTTGTGTAAAGAATAATAGAAATATTGATGTCAATGAATTGAATAATGCCCTTGGAGAAAAAGGTTATATTATTTCAAATGGATTGGATAAAATCAAAGACAAAACTTTTAGAATTGGCCATATGGGTGAAGCCACAATTTCGGATCTTAAAGAGCTTCTTCTTGCAATTAATGAAATAATAAAATTGTAGATTGAGATTTATAGTGAATTATATGTAATACAAATAATAAATTAGTACATATAGTTGAAAGTAAATTTAATATAGCTGATACTAAGCGTATAATTGTAACTCATTCGTCATGGTTGAAAATAGATTCAATTGCATAAAACATAATTATTGGCTTGTGAGAGATTTTGTAAGTTCAAAAACAAAAATTATTCCATCTGTTTAAGGAAACGCTTATGGCATGCGCACAGAAGTGGTAGCATGTAAAATGTTTAAAAAGCTTGGGGCTTATGCAGTTACTAAAAGATCTTTCGAAGATGCTAAGCGGATCAGGAAATCTGGTAATGATATAAAAATTCATATGTGAGGATATAGAAGTGGCATTTAAAAGGGCAGTAGAACCAGGCGGTTCCTATGTGGTAGATATAATAATAGAAGAAGACAGAATAATTATTATTAAATTTTCTATAGCTGAGATATAAGAAAATATTTTGTTTCAATTAAGTTTCTCAAGTATCCTTTTAAGAAAAGAAAGGTAAAATATGTTCGACAAAATTTTTAATAAAGACATAGATATAATATTAGTAATTATTTTTGTAGTTTCTTTGTTACTATTAATTAATTCATATGTATCTTCTTGGGCGAATAGTTTTTCTCCTGATTCTGCTGGACCAGCTTTTTTACCAAGAGTCATCTTAATATTATTGTTATTATCTTCTTTATTATTATTACGTAGAAAGAAAAGATTATTATCAGAATATTCTTTAAATACATCTGAAATTTGTTTTTTTTTGTTATTTGTTATTACAAGTGCTGCTCTTCCTTATAGTAGTTGGAAAGTTGGTATAGATATTTCAATTTTTATTTACTTAAGTTTTTGGATGTATCTATTTGGTTTTAAATCAATAAATCGTATTATTATTTTTTCTATATTAGGTGCAGTTATTATCACATATTTTTTAAGACTAGCTGGAGCTTATATCCCCCATTCATTAATTTTATATTATTTTTAATTGAATACTGAAACGTTATGCTGATGTTTTGTTCTTTTATTGTTTATTCTGATGATTGTTTGTCAAAAATATGTTTTAGAAATTATCATAGTTTGTAAAATCAAAATGAACAGTGCCGTGGAAAGAATTCATTTTTTATGTTTGGAGCGATTTGCTTATGTTACCAGATATTTCTTGGACAGAAGTGTTTGCTTTATTAATACAGTGGGACATATTATTATTTATTTCTTTGGGAGTTTTAATAGGATTAACTGTAGGTGTTATTCCAGGTATGACTGCAACCATGGGTTTGGCTTTGGTTTTACCATTTACTTTTCGACTTAATCTATATCAATCTGTTGCTCTTTTAATTGGTATTTATAAGGCTTCAATGTTTGGTGGTTCGATATCAGCAATAACATTTGGAACACCTGGTACTCCAGCTGCTGTTTTAGATGTTTTAGATGGTTTTGCTTTAACGAAAAAAGGTCAAGCGAATAAAGCATTACAGTTATCTCTCTATGCATCACTTATTGCAGATGTTGGTAGTGATCTTGTTTTATTAGGTATTGTAGGGCCATTAGCAATACTCGCATTAGCTTTTGGTCCTAGAGAGATGTTTTTTTTAATGTTAGTTGCTTTTACAACTGTTTTAATGTTTGTTCGAGTTTCACCTTTAAGAGGTTTTGTTTCTCTATTAATTGGAGTATTTATTGCTTTGATTGGGGCGGATGTAATTACTGGGGTGCCACGTTTTGCATTTGATATTCCTCAACTGGTTGGAGGAATAGATCTTTTACCTTTTCTTGTAGGGCTTTTTGCTTTTTCAGAAATACTTCTTAAGTCTATGACTGTAATAAAGCAACAAAAGGTAAAAGAAAAAACAGAGATTTTTTCGTTTAATAAAAAATTAGGAGGGCGTAATTTAAGTATTAAAGAATTATTAAGTTGTTATAGAGAAATAGTTATTGGTTGGGCAACGGGTACATTTTTGGGGATCCTTCCTGGCCCAGGAGCTGTACTTTCTGCTTATACCTCATATGCTTTTGCTAAGAGATTTTCTCCTAAAAGAAAGGATTTTGGTAAGGGTGCCTTGGAAGGGTTGGCTGCTGCAGAAGCGGGTAATAGTGCAACGTGTGGAGCTACTTTAATACCTTTGTTCGCCTTAGGAATCCCTGGAAGTGCAATGGCTGCACTATTTGCTGGTGCTTTTATGATGCAGGGTATTACTCCTGGGCCTTCAATATTAAGAGATACTCCTCAAGTAATGTATACTATACTAATGTTAATTATTTTTGCAAATATTTTTCATTTGGTTATTGCAAAACTGTTAATTCCACTTTATGTCTCTTTAGCCTATCTTCCGTTTTATATTATGATCCCCTTTTTAGGGATATTTGCGATTTTTGGTACTTATGCTTATCAAAATAGCCCCTTTCAGGTCTTGATTATGATTTTGGCTGGTGTATTAGGTTATTGGATGAAGGCTTTTAATTTTCCTTTAGAACCAACCTTAGTCGGTTTCATATTGACACCTATGATTGAAGCAAATCTAAGAAGGTCTCTGCTTTTGGCAAGAGGAGACATTAGGTACTTTTTTCAAAGTCCCTTGGCAGTTTGTTTATTTATTTTAATTATTATAATTACATTTTTATTAATTTGGCAAGAACAAAAGAAAAATCCTATAGAAACAATATCTAAAGTATAATTTTGAAAATAAACATTCACTGCCTTATTGGTCGCAATAATGTATGAAAGTTTATTTTCAAGGTAAATGGGAAAGCAGTTCCTATATATTTTTTTGATAAGAAAATTTTAATGTAGGTGAAAATAAAGATTGAAAAAAGGGTCAGGTTTTTTCTATGAAGTAAAAGTATAAATGTTAAAATCAGCGGCGGAAAGGAGGTGAAAGGAAATTTTACTTATGCCTATGGTTCTAATGAAAAAGGGCATAATATTAAGAATATTAAGGAGGAAGTTTTATGGTTATTGTAATCAAAAGATTATTGTTAATTGGGTTATTAAGTATGTTGTTGTTGGCTTTTGTCGGCAATTTAGAATCTATGGCTTTAGATTATCCAACTCAACCTATTAAATTTATTGTACCTTATAGTGCTGGAGGAGGCAATGATCTTGTAGCTCGAGTTTTGGCAAGCTTTGGACAAGAGTATTTCGGTACAGGGATTCAGGTTATTGATATGCCAGGTGCGAGTGGTACTGTAGGAGGTCAATTTGTTGCACAAAGTAAACCAGATGGGTATACTCTTCTTATAAATACGGATATTGGACTTTCTGCCCCTCCAATGATAGCGGGTCTCCCTTATGATGCTTTTGATTTTACTGGAATTGTAACTTTCAGTTCATCTGATTATGTTTGGTGTGTTAAGGCAGATGCTCCTTGGGATTCTTTTTCTGAATTGATAGAATATGCAAGAGAAAACCCTGGTAAAATAAGTTATGGGTCGACAGGAGCTGGAGGAGCAGTTCATATTGCTACAGCAGCTTTTTTAACACAAGAGGGTATTGAAATGATCCATGTGCCTTTTGATGGAGCTGCACCCGCTCTCGCTGCTGTTGCGGGGGGGCATATCGATCTGATTGGCCCGTCCGTCACCAGTGTAGTACCGGTGGTGAAAGCAGGGCAGGTGAGGCCTCTTGCAAGTTCCGGTCTTGTAAGAACATCAGATCTTCCTGACACTCCAACTGTTATCGAAGAAGGTTACAATTATTCATTTCTTACTGGCCGTGTTATTGTTGCACCTAAAGGAACTCCACAAGAAATTATTGATTTTTTAGAAGAAAAATTTTTGGAAGTATTTAAGGATAAAGCATTTCTGGCACTAATTCAAAGAGTAGGAGAAAAAGTTAAAGATGGAGAGCTTCTTGGGATTAAGGGTTCTGAAGAAATAACTGAATACTTACATGCAACGCTATACGAAAATTTAAAATCCGTTGTAGGGACAATTACTCAGTAAAAATTTAGGAAGTGTATACAATTTTAGTTGTTATTCAATTCTTCTAAAATAAAAAATACTAATAGCATTGTGGAGAGTATGGTCACCCAAAATAATATCTAATTAATGGGGATAATCTTTAAAGGATTACCCCCATTAATTAGATATCCTCAATCAATGCTTTTTCGAAAAACGGGCTCAGACAATATCATTGGTATATTTGCCAGGCAGTTTAGAGGAGACTTTCAATTATTACCAGGCATCCTAGAGCAGTAAAAAGCATGAAAAAGGCAATGAATAATCAGGAGTTTAATAGAATTGTACATCGTCTCATAATATTCGAATCTGGCAACTTTCTTAAACTTTTGATTGAGCTATTTAATGACATTTTCCACAATATTATTATCTGGTCGTAAATTAGGGTATCGGAAATGGTTAATAAGATTGGGGAATCTGATTCTTAGGATATTCATTGTTTTAATGAGTTTGGCCTCTCTCAACTCATCATGATGGGTATCCAAGTGAAGTAAAGGCTAATGAACAGAGCATGATAGAAGCTATTAAGATAGCAATAATATTTGCAAGTAAAACTTTTAAGGTTCTTTATAGATAAAATTCAAAAGTGTTTCTTACGCAATTAAACACTTTAAACAAAATAAGGTGAGGAGGTTATTTCGCAATTGATTGATGCAAAACAAAATTTACCGGTTATAGAGGCAGCTACTGTTACTTACAAAGGATACGGATTATTAGAATCAATAAGAAGAATAGCGAAGACCGGTCTTTCTGCTGTAGAGCTGTGGGCAGATAGTTTTCATTTGGATCCTCGAAGCTGGACAACAAGTTTAAATAGTTTAAAGAAAATTTTGAAAGAAACTCAAGTACAACCATACTCTATTCATGCTCCATTTTTAAATATTGCACCTGAAAAGAAAAATTCCGACAGAATAAAGGAGTGGATAAGGTTAGTTAAAAAAACAATTGAATGGGCAATTGAGCTTTCATCTGAAATAGTTGTAATTCATCCAGTTACTTTTGGTAACATAGATAAAATTAACTATGAAACCACAAAGCATGAAACTATTGAAACTCTTAAATACTTTGCTCAAAGTATTAGGAATACAAACCTTAAATTAGCTGTTGAAAATATGCATGGGTTGCGCAATCAAAGATTAGGTAGAGACCTAGAAGAATTAATTGAACTGGTAGATAATATTGGGGAAGTTAAACTTGGGATATGCATAGATACTTGTCATTCCGTTTTTAATAATTCTATTGTATCAAATGATATAACAAAAGTAGGTCATAGGTTGTTAACCGTTCATGTATCCGATAATTTTCCTGGGATAGGGATAGATCCTCATTTGCTTCCAGGGCAAGGAACCATTAACTGGAACAAAACAATTAAAGCAGCAAGAGAAATTAATTTTCAAGGTCCATGGGTATTAGAAATTAAGGGCCATGGGCACCCTGACCTACATCTTTCTTTTGCTTATGAGATATTTAATTCGTTTTTAAGGCAAACTGATCAATAAATTAAAATGAAAAAATGAAGAAAATCGTAATTTTATTATGCGTAATGAGTTTCACTATTTATTCTGAGTGCGGCTCCTTCCTATGGCTAGTAATGAGGAATTTATTAATATAGGAACTGCAACTGTTGCAGGAATATTTTATCCGCGAGGAACTTCTTTGGCTATAGTGTTAAATGGCCACTTTCCTCCGAATATTGTTTTTTCTGCAGAAACTACAGCTGACTCCACACAAAATATAGAGGTACCTAGACTAGGTGAAATATGGATGCACTGATAAACAATGAACCAGAATATGAAGCAACGCATGGAATTGGAGCTTTTGAAGGCAAAGAAACTCCGTTTTTAAGTTTTAAGGGACATTTCTAAAGTTTATTCAAACAAACTAAACTTCAAATCGTAGCTAGAAAAGACAAGGAGATAAATAAAGTTGTGGCCTTAGTAGGGGAAAGACTTTCAGTTGGGGCATCAGGAAGTGGTTATGAAGCAATGGCTAAAAAATTTATTAAAGCTTATTGGCTGGAAATAGGTAAAAATTTTGAAGCGAGATATTTAGGCGTTGCTGAAACAGCCAATTAGTTGAGAGATGGAATATAAAAGATGGGATTTTTGCTTATGAAGCTTCAAGTGATGCTATTGTGGAAGTTTTAGATACGCCATGTAGTGCGTTAAAATAATTTCTCTTTCTGAAAAAGGAGCTCAAGAAAATGGCAAAGATACTTACCTATGGATGCACTACAATTCCTGCTGAAACATAGCGGTAAAAAAGCATGATCGATGTAATTATGGTTGCCGCGAAGATCTCCTCGGGGCAGCCCGTGGTTCGGTGAACCCAATAGAAATACCTGATCGATTGATCGTGCGAACAGAAGCTTTGTTGAGTATATAGTTTAGATAAAGGAGTGTTAGTTATGAACAAGCGACCCTTAATTGCAATTTCCGTCGGTGATCCTAATGGCGTGGGTCCTGAAATAACGTTAAAGAGTTTTGTTTTGGAGGATCTCTGGCAATACGGAGACCCGCTGGTTACCGGCGACGCTGTGGTACTGGATGCTGTTAAATCAAAGTTACAGATTCCGGTGCGTATAATGCCGGTGAGTGATGTTTCTGACTTGAGGCCACTAACACCAACGGATGAGAAGGGATTGCCGGTTGTTCCGGTACTTGACCAAGGGGTGATAATGGATGCCGCGGACCTTGAGGTTGGTAAAGTCTCAGGTCTTGGAGGCAGAGCAGCAGTAGCCTATATCAAAGCGGCAGTTGATCTATGCACCGGTGGTCGAGCGCAAGGAATTACTACTGGGCCTATTAATAAAGTGGCCCTTCGCGCGGGTGGGTTTGACTATATTGGCCATACAGAGATGATCTCTGAGATGTCCAACAAAAAGAAGGGTATCACGATGTTTCAGGTTGGCAAGATGAAGATTTTCTTTCATAGCCGGCATGTCAGTCTACGCAAAGCAATCGATCTTATTACCAAAGACAGTATCGTCGATTCGATAGAAATATCTAATCGTTGTCTATCCTCAGTGGGAGTGAGCGCGCCTAAGCTCGCAGTAGCCGGATTAAACCCTCACGCATCAGATGGTGGCCTGTTTGGTGATGAAGAAGCGCGAGAAATCAAGCCCGCAATAGAGGAAGCGACGCGTCGTGGGTACAAAGTGGTTGGCCCTTTGCCCGCAGATAGCGTATTTCACCAGGCGGAAGAAGGTCGGTTTGACGCTGTAATATCGCTATTCCACGATCAGGGACACATCGCTGCAAAATGCTACGATTTCTACCGTGTCGTGAGCGTTACATTCGGCTATCCTTTCATTCGTACCAGCGTTGATCACGGTACCGCTCTGGATATTGCGTGGAAGAACATAGCGAATCCGGTTAGCATGAAGGAGGCGATACTCTGCTGTTTCGACCTTGCTGGGAAGTATCAGCCACTGTATGAAGAAAGCAATTCATGAAACAGGGGACGGTTGGTGCGCCAAGCTAAGGGTGCATTATATAGTGGGTGGGAATCCCACTGAATAAGGTTTAGCAAACCATTCATAGCGAGTCTTGGGCGAAATAGGGTAACCTATTGCGTTAAGCGTAGACAGTAAGGTAGTAGGCCGAAAGCGAAAGCTGAAGGGATAGAGCCTCGAAATCCCAATTGGGAAGGTTGATACTGTCAACCGAGTAGAAAACAATACCGGTATATGCGATATGCGAGTATATATTGGCTTCCCCGGGGTCAGTGACCTTGGCATGCTACACACGGTTATGATGCATCAACTTGGGAGACCCTAACGGTTCTTTACTCAGAGAAAGTAAGACTGACAAGCGATAACAAAGCAAGGAGGTCAAAAGCGGTTAGGGAGTCAGATTACTGCATAGTGTGTGCGCAGCAGCGTGCTTATCAGGTAGGTTAAAGTCCTACCGAACCCCTGGCTAGGGGGTTTGTATCTAAAACCTGGGGGTAATGCCTCAGGGGTCGGTTAATATAACCGAAGGGCAGGGCGTTCACCGTGAGGTGAAGTCTGAAGGGCTTGAGGAGAAATACCAGGCTGTAACAGAAAATGTGAACCGGTCGGCCAAAGATGAGGAAAGGTCGAGCCTGCACTATGGAGGCGAAGGCGTTACTAGTCCACTCATCGCACCAAGGTGTGTGCGGGCGGCATGGTATAGAAGATAGGTACGTGACCTGCGGAGGTCTCGTAATGTCTGGAAGGTTACACCCTTAAGGACGGGTGGGTAAACATAGTCGGAATGATGGTGTTGTGGGAATCATTCTGGTAAGAGACACACAACATCCAGTAATGTTACACTATAAGGTAACCCCGAAAGGTGTACAGAAGCATTGCGAGAAGTCGGAGAGCCGAATAGTACTTTAATGGACGAACAACAGAAACGTCCAGACTATCTATTTTTAATATAGGTAGCATTAACCATCTCAAAGGGATGGTTAATGGGGAAGGCGGCTCGCTTTATGGAACTTTAAGTTTGGAGTAGAATTCGTGAGTAGGTTACAAAGGAAGGAAAGTTCCCTAGGCGAAAGACCCTGAATTTGTATACGGAGGATACGAAAACTATGCAGGCAGAAAGTACAGTTAAGAAGGTGCATCTTATACCAGATTTGCGTCTTAAAACTGTATCTGAATGATACCATATCGGAAAGCGGTATACGGGAAAACTGTATGTACCGATTGATTGAGCGGACAGAGGGAGGCGAAAGCCAACCTCTTCCGACTCTACACCGTAGAGGTAGGGTAATACCTGTGGAGGGAAGGCGGTAACACAATATTGACCTTGAAAGAGACACATATACTACACACGGAGGTAGACAAAGTATGGAAACGAAACTGGAAAGGATAGCAGAGATAGCAAAGAGTCGACCTAGAGAAAAGTTTACATCGCTGATACATCTCATCAATGAAGATACCATAAAAGAATGCCACAAGGAAATGAACAGGAAGAAGGCGGCAGGGGTAGACCTGGTAACCAAAGACGAATACGAAGTAAATCTAGATGACCAGGTAAAAGATTTAATTAATCGCATGAAAAGGCAAGCTTACAAACCTCAACCGGCAAGGGTAGCATATATTCCCAAAATGGGTACTAATAAGAAAAGACCATTGGGAATACCCTCATACGAAGGTAAACTGGTACAGGCAGCACTAGCGAAGATACTAAGCGCAATATATGAGCAAGATTTCTTGGAGTGTTCCTTTGGTTTTCGACCAAATCGGGGCTGTCACGATGCATTGAAGATACTCAATAAGATTCTTAACAAGAAAGAAATTAACTACCTAGTGGATACAGATATAAAGGGGTTCTTTGAACACGTAGACCATGAATGGTTAAAGAAGTTTATACAGCATCGAATATCAGACCCTAATATACTTAGACTGGTAGCTAGATTTCTGCGTTCAGGTATAATAGAGGCTGGTATGAAATATGATACACCGGTGGGAACACCTCAGGGCGGCGTTATTTCACCGATTCTTGGAAATTTATACCTGCACTATGTATTAGACCTATGGTTTGAGAAGAGAATCAGGAAAGGCTGTAGAGGTATGGCCTACATGGTTAGATATGCTGATGACACAGTCTTTTGCTTTCAATATGAGGAAGATGCTAAAGAATTCTATGCACAGATGATAGAGCGACTTAAAATATTCAATCTGGAAGTAGCAGAGGAAAAGACAAAAATTATTTCTTTGGGGAAAGACCACCACAATGAAGATAAGGCAGGAGGATGTAGGGGAGGTAACTCATTTGATTTTCTAGGTTTTACCCATTACATGGGTAGAAGCAAGAATGGAGCAAAGCGGGTAAAGCGGAAAACTAGCAAGGAGAAATATAGAGCTAGTTTGCTTCGTTGTAAAATATGGATAAGGGCGAACAGAAACATGCCCATTAAGAACTTCATGAATGAATTGAAAATTAAGTTACAAGGATATTGCCGATATTATGGAATAACGGATAATCGAAATGCGGTGAATAATTTTATTGATGAAGTCAAAAGGTTGCTATATAAGTGGTTAAACAGAAGAAGTCAGCGTAAGAGTTTTAATTGGGATAAATTTAATTTGTTTCTGGAAAAGTATCCATTACCGAGAGCAAAGACCTATGTAAGAATATTCGACTTAGGAATGGGAAACAGCTATATTATGTGAATAATGGAGTGAAGAGCCGGATGCCTTAATAAGGCACGTCCAGTTCTGTGAGGGCTTGGGGTCGTAAGACCCCGGCTACTCGATTGCCAGCTCAATAATACGGTAACTTTTTTAACTTTTCTTAAGCGGATTTAAATCAATAATAATATCAAGATTTAATGCTTCTTCTAACTTATGATACACCTTTTCAGTTTCACCCCTCATACAAAAGTTGCGAAAATCGTCATGTCTGGGGAGCTTGCCCATTCCCGCTCTTCAGCATCATGCTAAGGGGCTTTTATTTATCTGTAGTACACACTTAAAATTTTTCTGAATAAAAGAAGGATAAAGTAAAAATTTGTCGTATAATATAAACAAAGAATCAGTTACATTATAATAATCATACTGTAAAATATATGACCATTTATCCCATTAACAGTTAATCTACATCTACGTCAAAAAGGCATCTCAATCTTTAATCTTCATTTGCATTTTTAAAATTAGGAAGGGCGATGTCAAGTTGTTGGGTTTTGCCAATTCTGCCTTACATTGTGATTAAACCACAGATTAGTATAAAGGAGGCGATAGAAATTTGTCATAGACTTAAGTAAAAAATATTTATCAAAGGAGGTAAGATAACGTGAGAAAATTAATTGGATTGGTAATAGTGTTGGTGTTAATTTTAGCCCTCTTTTCTTCCCTTACAGTTATGGCTTCAGCAGAAGTAGAAGAGGAACTGTTTGCTATTGGGATCAAATTTGAGCAAGCATTCGAAAATGGTGATCTAAAAACATTTGAAGAACTGTTTTGGCACGATGAGAGGTTAACAGTCTTTTGGCCAGACCCTAATACCGCATTCCGGATAGATGGATGGAGCCAATTTCTTCAGGGCTATTTAAAAGGAATGACCTACTATCTTTCCCAACTTCCCCCTGGAACTGTTAACTTTGAAATCAGACAGCCCTCGATCAATGTGATGGAAGATGTTGCCATCCTGACATCTTACTGGATCTTAACCATGCCTACCCCAGAAGGCGGTATGGCGGTAAGTCAGGGAAGAGCTACTTTTGTATGCAAAAAAATAGAGGGAAAGTGGGTTATCATTCATGCACATGCATCAACTTTTCCTACACCATAGGGTTGTAATTTAGGTGAATACACCAGTAGTTGCATATTGAACCTAATTGGATTAATAGCGAAGTTTAAGCGAGGTGATAAAGCCTCGCTTTTTATTTTACCTTAAACGATTTCTCCTTTCATAGTGGTAAATAATAGCTTTAATTAATCAAAAGGGAGGCGCAGACAAGATTACTTGCGCCATTAATATAGGGAAAGGTAAGCTAAATAAGCGTGCTTTATTGATAGATTTAAAATCTCACTTAAATATTTTAATTTTTAACCAATACCAATCATTTCTTCTAACTTCCGATAAACCTTTTCAGTCTCATCACTCATACAAAAAGTTCGAAAATCGTTCTGTCTGGTAGGGGGAGCCAAGACATTCCAAGCCCTTTGGCCTTTGCTGAAGGGCTTTTTCTTTTTATAAATTTTTTAAAAAAAGATGGATTTTTAAATAGACTTGCAGTATAATAAAAAGGTAAATTAAAAGAAACAGATGAGGTATATTTTTCATCTAAGCAGAATATCTATCATATCATTGTACTAAAACAAGTACCTATATTATCTAAGATCAATCTTAAGATTAACACTCGTTTCTCTATTTCAAGAGACCCACTAAGTAACACACCCTAACTATCAATCTTCTATAATTATTTGACCTAAAACTAAATATTTTATTCTGTATGAAGGTAACAGGAGAGACCTTTTCTTTATTTAGTGAGAGAAAAAGAGCAGAAGAGGCAAGATACCAAAAGTATCCAAACTTTTAGGCCAAAGGACTGTTACCGGACAGAACTCTGGAGAGCTTTATATAAAGAAGCACCGCCGGGGCAATTCCTAATCTTTAGGAAAACCCATACAGAGTTTAATTGGAAATGGTAAACTAAAATGCACCTCAGGTGGAAAATAAAAATGCACCTTTTAAAAGAAACAGTTCTTTACTATAGTATGGATAATAATCAATACTATAAGGAAAGGACTGATCTATGGTTAACAAGATTATGTATCAAAAGATTCAGTATTTTAAGAGGAGAGGGTTTACCAAAGCAGACATTGTAAGAGAAACCGGATTAAACAA
>Ga0307378_10001683_pt1 | contig 35252 bp, 39 predicted proteins | sample UN1MG_FD_202238 | JGI IMG/M metagenome (GOLD analysis project Ga0307378, IMG submission 202238) | Soil microbial communities from Risofladan, Vaasa, Finland - UN-1 | ecosystem: Environmental > Terrestrial > Soil > Coastal area > Acid sulfate soil | place: Finland: Risofladan, Vaasa | collected... | reverse complement strand
CGCCGGCCAGGCCGTCGGTCGCGAGCCGCGCGAACAACCCGGTCAGCGTTTCGCCGTCGGCCCGGAACGGTACGTACGGCCATTTCAGGCCCGCGGCGGCGAAAGCCGCATTGAGCGTCGCGGGAAATAGGGACTCGTTGACGGCGCCGCCGAAGAGCGCGTATATTTTTAGGTCTTCGGACATAATCGACGCAAGGCCGTATTAGTTTAACACGAAATCGAAGCGCCCTGAAGTGCTGTAGGGACGTCCCGACGGCCGGGCGGGGTCGCGGAAGCCCCGCGAGGAATCGCCCGGCGCGCGTTTGTAAGTTTTATAAAAAATGACGTACGGTCCTTCCGAAATATCCGTGATAATGCCCGTAGGGAACGGCGCCGCGCTGGCGGCGGCGGCCGTACGGACGGCGCTCGCGGCCGAGCCGCCGGCCGGCGAGGTGGTCGTCGTCGACGACCGCGTAACCGACGGCTCGTTGGCGGCCTTGCCGGAGAGTGCCGGGCTTCGCGTCGTGCCGAACGACGGCGGCCCGGGCCCCGCGGCGGCCCGCAACGCCGGCGCGCGCGCGGCCCGCAACGACGTCCTCCTCTTCGTAGACGCCGACGTCTTCGTCCCGGCCGGTATATTCGAAGAGGTCGGGGCCGCGTACGCCGAAGGCGTCGACGCCGTTTTGGGGGTGGAGGCCGAGCTGCCGACGCTGCCGGTTTTCGCCAGTAAATATAAAAACCTCTGGATGCGTTTCACCTATCTGCAGTTGCCGGCGCGGGTGGACCTCTTCTATACCAGCTGCGCGTCGATTAAGAAAGACGTATTCCTGGCGGCCGGGGGTATGGACGAAGGTTACAAGCGGCCGTCGGTGGAGGATACCGCTTTCGGGCGAACGTTGGCCGCGCGGGGCGTCCGGGTCCTGCTCGATAAAGACGTCGAAGTCGAGCACCGGAAGGTATATAGCACGGTGGGCGCGCTGACGACCGCGTTTCGACGGGGCGCGGCGCTTACGCGTTGCATATTGCGGATGGGGAGGCGCCGGGGCGCGGGGGCCAACCGGACGTCGGTGCCGACGTCTTTCATAATGTCGTTGCCGGCGCCGGCGCTCTTTTTATTGTGGGCGGCGTTGGCGCCGTTCGCTTGGGAGTGGGCCGCGTTGGGCGCGGCGGCGACGCTCGTCGCCGTCTACGCCTTGAACTTCCGTTGGTTGGTTTTCCTCGCGCGGCGCGGCGCCGTTATGGCGCTCGGCGCGTTGGCGTTCCTCCCGCTCGAGCTCGCCTTCAGTTTCGCCGGCGGCGCGTGGGGAACGGCGAGTTATTTCTTGCTCCAAAGACGATATTGAGTTAAGGTTCGGCCTATTATGCGGCACGGCTTAAAAATTTCGGTCGTCATGCCCTGCTATAACGAGGAAGAGGGCGTCGCCGAATGTTTGCGGGAGATGCCTTCCTTAGTCGACGAGGTTATTGTAGTAGACAACAACTCGAGCGACCGGACCGGGGCGGTCGCCCGGGAAGGGGGCGCCAGGGTAGTCTTCGAGGCGCGGCCCGGTTACGGCCGGGCGTACAAGTCCGGCCTGTCGCAGGCCACGGGCGACGTCATTTGTACGTTGGACGGCGACGCGACGTACCCCGTCAACGCCATACCTTATCTTATCGACGTCCTCGTGGCCGACGAGTTGGATTTTATCAGCGCCTGGCGTATCCCCGCCGACTGGCAGGAGAACTTCGATTACATTCTACGCTACCTTGGCAACCGCATCTTCAACCTCACTATCGTACTCCTGTACTGGTTCCGTGTCCGGGACTCGCAGTCCGGGATGTGGTGTTTTCGGCGCGACGTACTCGAGCAGGTGAACGTGACGTCGGACGGCATGCCGTTCTCGGAGGAGCTGAAGCTCGAGGTGTTCGAGAAGCGCGGCCGCCTCCGCGCGCGCGAGGTCCCGGTCCATTTCCACTACGTGAAGCGGCGGGGCGAATCCAAACTTTCGCTGTGGCGCGACGGCTCGAGAAACTTCCTGTTCTTGTTCGCCCGGCGGTTTAAAAAATTGTTCGGGACGTGGCGCGTGGGCCCGGCCATAGCCGACGAGAAACCCGAGCCCCGCGCGCCGGATTAATCCCGTACGCTCGCGTCGCGTCCGGCGCGTTCTGCCGCGGGCGGGCGAGCGTCGGAAGGGCCGGTTCGCCGGCGCGTACGTTATCGGGAGGGCGGCCGGGAGGGCCCGGTAGAAGATGCCGTACGCGGATATCGCACCTCTCTACGCCGGCCTATCTTTGCGCGACCGCCTTTACGCGCGAATCCGTTACGCGACGGCGCCGCTCGGGAAGGTGGCCGCGCTCGTGCCGCGAGACGTCGCGAGCGTGGTCGAGTTGGGCTGTTCCGCCGGCGTCTTCGCGAACGTCCTTAAGGTGCGCCGGCCCGAGCTCGACGTAGTGGGCGTCGACGCCGACGAGAGTAAAATAACCGCGGCGGCCAAGACGGCTCGAGGGAGGTCCGGCGTAAAGTTCGTAGTCGACGACGCGTACGCGTACGTGGAGAGCCGCGGCCCGTTCGACGCCGTGGCGGTCGTGGACATGTTGTACCTTCTCCCGCCGAGCCGTCAGGACGAGCTTATCCGGCTCGCGGCAGATAAGCTGCGCCCGGGCGGGTACCTCATCATAAAAGAGATGACGGACCGGCCGGTTTGGAAACGACGGTGGTGTTACCTTCAGGAATGGCTCGCGGTGCGCGTACTCGGCCTGACGGAGGGCGCCGGGGTATTCCTGCGCGCCGGCGACGATTACCGCGTCGCGATGGAACGGGCCGGCCTGGAGGTGGAGACGTTCGATTTAACCCGTGGTTACCCGCACCCGCACTTCGCGCTGCGCGGTAGAAAAGTTACCTATGGTTAGAGCGAGAACGTTTTTAACGGTATTATTGATAGCGGCCGTCGTCGCCCCCGCCGCGGCCGGCCTGTTGGACGCTTTGACCGGCGCCCTCTCGTGGACGGTAGAGCTCGCGGTCCTTCTGGCCAAGAAGCAGCCGCGGTTGAAAGAGATCTACCTGTCGCACTTCGGCGCGGACGGCCCGGCCGGGACCCTTCACCCCAACCTTACGATAGCCTCGGACGGCGCGGTGACCGCGGTCGAAATCGAGAGCGATACCATAGGCGACCCGGCTTTCGCCGAGGCGATACGCGAGGAAATCCTTACGTGGGATATGCCCGATTCGACGTGGGATATGGAGCTCGGCTTCGACCTGGAGTTCGACCCGGCGCGGGATTTGTATGGGGTGGACGCTGAAGTAGAGGAGTAGCCATGTCGAATTTCGACCTGGAGGTGTGGCGGTCGGTCGAGGCCGCGGTACGCCTGGAGGACGGGCGCCAGCGGCGCGCGGGACTGCCGCCGGAGCAGCGCTTCCGCGCGCTGCACCCCCATTCGGCGGAGTTTATTTTCCTGCTGGCGCTCGCGACGCGCGCGCGGCGCATAGTTGAGGTGGGCACGAGCGCGGGTTACTCGGCGTTGTGGTTGGCGCGGGCGTGCGCGGCAACGGGTGGCTCCCTCGTGACGCTGGAGAGGAATCCAGACATAATCCGCGTGGCGGTCGACCACCTAAAGTCGGCCGGCGTCGCGGACCTCGTCGAGATTCGGGCGGGCGACGCGCGCGATACGCTCGCGACGTTCGACGAGCCGTTCGACTTCGCCTTCGTCGACGGTGCGAAGGACGAGTACGTGGCGTACGGCGAGCTCCTCTGGCCCCGGCTCGCGGTCGGCGCGTCGCTTGTGGCCGATAATGTCCTCTCGCACGCGGGCGAGGCCGGGCCTTTCCTGGGGTGGCTCCGGGGCCTCACGGGCGCGGCGACGACGGTGCTCGAAATAGGCAACGGCCTGTCGTGGACGGTCAAGGGAGATATAGGGTAGATACTCCCCGCGCCGCCGGAACCGCTCTCGTAAACTACGAAGGCGCGCCGTAAGGCGCGCCTTTAGTTATCTACTATATGGGAAATTTACGAAGGTACGCTGGCCACCCAGACGACGCAAGGCGCGTTCTTGAGGACGTATTCGACGGTGGTGGTGGGGAAGGGAAGGTCCCGGTGCCAGCGGTCGGACGCGCCCATAACGACCATGTCGGCGCCGACCTCGCGGGCGGCCTGGCATATCGCCTCGCCGGCGTGCCGCGATTGAACGAGCCGGGTTTCGACGTGGACGCCGTGCTCGGTTCCGACGGCCCACGCTTTGTGCAGGACCTCCTCGGAGGCCGCGAACTCGTCGAACATAAACGTTTCCACCGGCAGCGAGGCGGGAACCTCGAGGACGTGCAGCGCGACGACGGTGGCTTTGTCTTCTTTCGCGAGTTTGAACGCGGCCTCGACTACTTCAACCCGGCGCAGCGACTTAACGGCGAGGAGTACGGTCTTTAGTTTAAGGGGCCGGTATTCCGGGAACGAGACCTCTTCGACCGCGAGCGCCCTCCCCGCCGGCATCCGGCTGCGCCGCCGGTACCAGTAGTACATCCCCAACCCCACGAACATCCACACGAACCCCATCGTACGACCGAAGGGGTGGGTTATTACCACCGTTACCCACACCGCGGATATGCAGACGAAACCCAATATCGCCGTTATCGGGAACTCGCGGCCGGCGATGCGTACGTTGGGCTTCAATTTGAACGGGCGCTCGAGCCGGGGCTCGCGCCACCGGATGCCCAAAAGCGACGCGTGGGCGAGGGCGAACGCGAGCATGGCGCCGAAGTTGTACAGGTCCGCCAGGTACGTCAACCTTTTACCCAGGAAGATGATGATGACGCTTATGGCCGAGAACGTTATCAGGCTCAGGTACGGCGTTTTGTACCGGCGGTGCAGCCGCGAGAAGAAGGCCGGCAGCTGGAAGTGCGCGCCCATGGAATACGTGAGCCGCGACGAGCCGATGACGCCGGCGTTGGCGGCGATGGTCAGGATGGCCGCGCCCAACAGCGCTATCCACGGCGCGAGGTACTTCCCGAAGACCGGCATCTGGGCCGCGATGCCCGCGATGGGGTCTTCGAGGTACGTCGTCGTCAGCTCGCTGGCCCAAACGCCGTCCGCGCCCGGGCCGAACGGCATCGCCGATATGGCGACGAAGACGATGCCCATGTACATAAAGAGCACCGTGGCCATGGTGAGCAGCATCCCGCGCGGTACGTTCTTGCCCGGGTTGCGGACTTCGCCCGACATCTGGCTTATGGCCTCTATGCCGGTGTAGGCGACCATCGCGATCGTCACGCCGTATATGAATTGCCCCCACGTGGGGTGGGCGCCGACCGCGAACTGCGATATAAGCGCGGGCAGGTTGACGAAGGCGACGAAGCCGATGACTATCAGCGCGAGCTGCGTTATGTTGCCGAATATCGCGAGGACGAGCGATAGCGCCGTGGATTGTTTGATGCCGATTATATTGAGCGCCGTAAGGGAGGCGATGAGCAACGCCGACGCGGCGAAGTGGCCCACCGGCGTACGTAGCACCGGTAGGAAGTAGCCGAGGTAGGGGGGAACCGTGTACGCCGAGATGGCGATGGTGACGACGTAGTCGAGCAGCAACGCCCAGCCGGCGATGAACGATAAGGCGTCGGAGTTGAAAGCCCGCCGCGCGAAGGCGCTCGAGCCGCCGGCCTCCGGCAGCGCGGCCGAGAGCTCGGCGTACGTCAGGACCGTGAAGACGAAGAGCACGCCCGCCGCCGCGATAGCCAGCGGCGCCGCGCCCATCGCGAAGAGCGCCGTGACGCCGAGGGCGTAGTAGATGCTCGAGCCTACGTCGCCGTACCCGATGGCGTAAATCGCCCGCACGCCGACGAGGCGCAAGAGGTGCCCTTTGTCGAGGGTGAAGATTCGACCCCGCGACTCTTCGGATATATCGAAATGCGATTCCGGCGCCACGGCCTTAATATTTTATACGGCCGGCCATAGGCCGACCGACGTCGCGTTTATTCGCTAAGATGCTTCGCGGGGATGCGCCTATTTTATAGAGCGCTCCAATTCCGGTTTTGATTATAATATCGGATAAGGCATTTGTCAATCAAGTTTCGATTAAGGCCGGCCCGCACGCGCGGCGTTATGTTGACAACTCTCTCCCCGCTGTATTAAAATACGGTTATATGCTAATCGAAACGCTTCAACTCGGGCCGGTCGCAACCAATTGCTACATATTCTCGTACGACGAGAAACGCGCCGTCGTCATAGACCCGGCCTCGGACGCCGACGAAATCGCCGGCCACCTGCGCGCGCTCGAGCTCGAGGCCGTGGCGATAGTAAATACCCACGGCCACCTCGACCACAGCGGCGCCAACGGCGCCCTTAAAAAGCTGTTGGACGTACCTATATATATAGGAGAAGGGGACGCGCCCTACCTCGGCCCGGGCGCCGAGTCCCTTCACCGCCAGGACGCGCTTATCATCGGCCTGGAGGCCGTCGCGACGTTCCAGGAATGCTACGCCGTCTCCCCGGCGGCGGACGTCCTGTTGCGCGAGGGGGACGAAGTCGCGGAGGCCGGTTTGAAGGTAGTGAATACGCCGGGACATACCGCCGGGGGCATCTCGCTCGTGGGCGACGGCCTGGTGTTCAGCGGCGACGCGCTCTTCGCCGGCTCCATCGGTCGGACGGACCTGTGCGGCGGCGACGAGCGGACGTTGATATCCTCCATCAAAAGCAAGCTCCTTACGCTGCCGGGGAAGACGGAAGTGTTCCCGGGCCACGGGCCGATGACGACGGTGGGCGAGGAGCGAAAGCATAACCCCTTCCTGGCTGGCGCCTAGCGGGGACCGCGGACGGTTTTAGGCACCACGGGGCTCTTTTCCGAAATCAATCTTGACTTTCTAAGTACGGTGTGGTAGCTTCGGGCTCAAAACGAAGCGCGATTTACTACCGGGTTCATTAGGTTTTGCGTTCATTAACCGATAGGAGAACGTGATGTACATAGCTAAACGTATGGGCCGGCTCGGTACCGAGACGGCTTTCGAGGTTTTGGCCAGAGCGAAAAAGCTCGAGTGCGAGGGGCGCGAGATTGTACACCTCGAGATCGGCGAACCGGACTTCGATACGCCGGTGAACATCCGCGAGGCGGCGAAGAAAGCCCTCGACCAGGGCTGGACCCATTACGGCCCCAGCGCCGGCCTGCCCGAGCACCGCGAGACCATCTCGAAGTACATGAAGCAACGTTGGGCCCTCGACTACTCGCCGGACGAAATCGTCGTAGTACCCGGGGCGAAGCCGATAATGTTCTTCACCATTCTGGCCTGCGTCGAGGAAGGCGACGAGGTAATATATCCCAATCCCGGGTTCCCCATTTACGAGTCCATGATTAATTATATCGGCGCGAAGGCGGTGCCGGTACAGCTGCGCGAGGAGCTAGACTTCCGTCTCGACGTAAACGAGCTGGCGTCGCTCGTCACGGACAAGACCCGGATGGTCGTCGTCAACTCGCCGCAGAACCCCACCGGCGGCGTCCTAACCAAAGACGACCTAGTCGCTATAGCCGAGCTCGCGATAAAACATGACCTCATCGTTTTAACCGATGAAGTATATAACCGCATAATATACGAAGGCGAACATAACTCCGTCGCCAGCTTCCCCGGTATGAAGGAGCGCACCGTTCTCATAGACGGTTATTCCAAAACGTACGCCATGACCGGCTGGCGTATGGGATGGGGCGCGATGCCGGCCGAACTGGCCCCGCATATCACCCGCCTTATGACGAACTCCAACTCGTGTACGTGCTCGTTCGCCCAGATCGCGGGTATCGAGGGTTTGACCGGGCCGCAGGACGATTCCGCGAAGATGGTCGAAGCCTTCCGCGAGCGGCGGGACGTCGTCGTCGACGGCCTTAACTCGCTCCCCGGCATTACCTGCAAGAAGCCCCAGGGCGCGTTCTACGTCTTCCCCAATATCACGGGCACCGGGAAGGACGAGAAGTGGCTCGCCGATTACTTCCTGGATGAGGCCGGCGTGGCGTGTCTGGCCGGCACTTCCTTCGGCAAGTTCGGCAAAGGGTACATCAGGTTCTCGTACGCCAACTCCGTAGAGAATATCGAAAAGGCGATAGGCCGTATGGCCGAAGCGCTGAAATCGTTGTAAGGGTCGGTAAGTTTATGGCAAAAGCGATCAAGACGCCCCTATACGACAGACACGTGTCGCTCGGCGGGAAAATGGTCGAGTTCGCCGGGTTCATCATGCCGGTGCAATACTCGGGCATTATCGACGAGCACGTCACGGTGCGGGAGAACGCCGGCATCTTCGACCTGAGCCACATGGGCGAGTTCTACGTCTCCGGCAAGGGCGCCCCCGCGGCGTTGAACAAGCTCGTCTCGAACAACGTGGAGAAATTGAAGATCGGGAAGGCGTTGTACACGCCCGTATGCACTCCCCGGGGCGGCATCGTCGACGATATCCTGGTATACCGCGACGCGGACGAAACGTTCATGTTGGTGGTGAACGCTTCTAACATCGAAAAGGATTACGACTGGGTCGTGGGCCATCTCCCCAAGGGTTTGACGGTCGAGGACAAGTCGCTACAGACGGCGCTGGTCGCGGTACAGGGGCCGCAGTCCGAAACGGTCTTAACCGAAGCGTTGGCCGACGATTTGAGCGAACTCCGCTACTACGAGTTTATATTCTCGGTTATGGACGACGTACCGGTTCGCGTTTCGCGTACCGGGTACACGGGCGAGGACGGCTTCGAGGTATACGTGGACGCCGCGCGCGCCGGCGAAGTATGGGACGTGCTCTTCGAACTGACCAGCGGGATAGGGGGCGTCCCGGTAGGGCTGGGCGCGCGCGATACCCTCCGCCTTGAGATGAAGTACTGCCTTTACGGCAACGACATCGACGAGGGGACGACGCCGCTGGAGGCGGGCATCGGCTGGACCGTTAAGTTCGATAAGGGCGATTTTATAGGTAAGGAAACCTTGGTCGCACAGAAAAACGACGGCGTCAAACGAAGACTGGCCGGTTTCGTTATGGTGGACCCGGGCATTCCCCGCCGCGACTACGGTATAATAAATATAGAGGAGAAGAGCATCGGCCGCGTTACGTCCGGGTCGTATTCGCCCAGCTTGCGCGAAAACATCGGCTTGGGGTACCTCGAGCTGCCCTACGACGACGTCGGTACCGAGATACTGGTCGACATCCGCAAAAAGCCCCGGTTGGCGCGCGTTGTCGAAACGCCCTTTTTGAAGCTTATCGGCGGCAATTAGGAGTCGCCGTTGGAAAGGAGCTGCGGGTGAACCCGGAAGACCTGAGTTACACCGAGACGCACGAGTGGGCGAAAGTCGACGGCAACGTCGTTACCATAGGCCTGACGGACCACGCTCAATCGGAATTGGGCGACATCGTGTATTTGGAGCTGCCGGAAGTCGGCGCCGACGTGGAGGCCGGAGGCGAATTCGGCGTCGTGGAATCCGTGAAGGCGGCGTCCGAGCTCTACGCGCCCGTTTCCGGAAAGGTCGTGAAAGTAAACGGCGCCGCGACCCAGGAGCCCGCCCTGGTCAATCGCGATTGTTACGGCGAAGGGTGGCTCGTTAAAATCGAGTTGAAGGACCCCTCGGAAGTCGAAAACCTCAAGACCGCGGCGGAATATAAAGAATTCATCGGAGGTCAATAATTTAGGGCGCGCCGCGCCGGCCGGCCGTCGGCTGGCCGCGCTTCCCGGCCGGCGAGGGGTTGCGGCCCCTCGCTTTATTTAAATACGGGCGCTCCCGTTTGAGGAGGACGTTAATGCCGTACGTTCCCCACGGCGACGATACCGTAAAGCAGATGCTCGGAGAGGTCGGCGTCGGAGCCGTCGACGACCTTTTCGAACCGTTACCCGACGAGCTTTTGCGGGTCGATTTCGATTTACCCCAACCTTTGACCGAGCCGGCGCTCGTGCGCCATATGGAAGCGCTCGCCGACGCGAACCGCACCGACCGAAACTCGTTCCTCGGCGCCGGTTGCTACGACCACTTCGTCCCGGCGGCGGTGCGACACCTCGTCGGCCAGAGTCAATTCTACACCGCCTACACGCCGTACCAGCCCGAAGTCAGCCAGGGTACGCTGGCGGTTATTTTCGAATTCCAGACGTACGTCGCGGCCCTCGCCGGGATGGAGGTCGCGAACGCGTCGATGTACGACGGCGCGACCGCGGCCGCGGAGGCGGCGCTTATGTGCCTGCGGCTCAGGAAAGAAAGGCCGCAGGCGGTTTTGGCCCCCAACCTGCACCCGGAGTACCGGCGCGTCGTCGAAACGTATCTGGCCAACATCCCCGGCGTCGAGGCCGTGACGCTGCCCTGTTGCGCGCCGTACGGGCGGGGGGGTACGGTGGACCTCAACCGCCTGACCGGCTCGCTGGGCGACGCCGCCTGCTTCATAATGCAGTATCCGAACTTCTTCGGGCTGGTGGAAACCAAACTGGCGGACATCGCCGAGATTTGCCATCGCGAGGGAGCGGTCCTCGTCGTGGCCGTGGCGGAGCCGATGGCGCTGGCGGCGTTGTCGCCTCCCGGCAAGTTCGGCGCCGACGTCGTCGTGGGGGAGGGGCAGAGCTTCGGCATAACGCCGTCTTTCGGCGGCCCGGGCGTGGGTTTCTTCGCCACCCGCCGCGAGTTCGTACGCCAGATGCCCGGCCGCCTCGTCGGCAAGACGACGGACGCGGAAGGTAAGCCCGGGTACGTCCTGACGCTGCAAACGCGCGAGCAACACATACGCCGCGAGAAGGCCACGTCCAACATCTGCACCAACCACGCGCTGGCGGCGACGACGTTTACGATTTACCTCTCGGTCGTCGGACGGACCGGCCTCGCCGCCCTCGCGCGCCGGAACGTTCAGAATTGCGCTTACGCCCAATATCAAACGACCGAACTCGCGGCCTACAAGATGGTCTTCGAGGAGCCGGCCTTCAACGAGTTCGTCCTCCGGTGTCCGAGGGCCGCGGAGGAGGTCCGCGCGGCGTGCCTGAAGAAAGGCGTCGACCCGGGCCTGCCGCTGGGCCGCTTCTACCCGGAGTACGACGACTGCCTCCTCGTAACGGTTACGGAGACGAAAACGAAAGAAGATATCGACCGGTTGTGCGAGGTACTCGCGTCCGTTTAAATCGCCGAAAGGGCGCGGAAGTAATATTCGTGAAATGAAAACCGCTACTATCGTAATGGCGGTAATCCTCGCGGCGCTAATCGGCGTCGCGATATGGCGGGGCGGCGGCTCGCTGCAGAAGGGGTTCACCTTCGGCGGCAAGACGTTTCTGACCACGCTGCCGCTTTTGGTTATCGCTTTCGCAATCGCGGGCCTGGTCCAGGTCCTGGTGCCGCGGGAGGTAGTCGCGAAGTGGCTCGGCGCCGGCGCCGGTTTTAAGGGGATCATGATCGCCACCGTGGCCGGGGCTTTTACGCCCGGCGGGCCGTACGTATCGTTTCCCATCGTCGCGTCGTTGTACAAGTCGGGGGCGTCGGTCGGGACCGTGGTGGCGTTCGTGACGGCGTGGTCGCTTTGGGCCGTGGCCCGGTTCCCGCTCGAGATGGGGCTCGTGGGCCCCAAGCTCGCGATAGCGCGGTTCCTCTCTACTTTAATCGTTCCGCCGCTTGCCGGCCTGTTCGCGCAGGCGGTTTTCGGCCGTTGGGTTTAACCGTTCTTTCCCGGAGCAGCTCATGAACTACGAATACCGAAATATATTCGAGATACCGCCCGGCCGGGGTTTCGAGGCCGGCGCGGCGGATACCCCCGAGGTCGACCTCGGAGCGTTTTACCCGGACGAATTCGTACGCCGCGATTTCGGGCCGATGCGCGACGTGGCGGAGCCGGAGGTCGTGCGGCACTACACGCGGCTGGCCGCGATGAACTTCGGCGTCGACACCGGCTTCTATCCGCTCGGCTCGTGTACGATGAAGTACAACCCGAAGGTGAACGAGGATGTCGCGTTGCTTCCCGGGTTCGCGGCGCTTCACCCGTACGCGCCGGCCGGCGACGTGCAGGGCGCGCTGCAGCTCGCCTGCGATCTCGAGCGCTACCTCGTCGAGATATGCGGGATGAGCGCGTTCACGCTCGCGCCGGCGGCGGGCGCCCACGGCGAATTGGTGGGGATGTTGTTGACGCGGGCGTACCACCGCAAGCGGGGTGACGACGGCCGCAACGTAATGCTCATACCGGATTCCGCGCACGGCACCAACCCCGCCTCGGCCCGGATGGCGGGCTTCGACGTCGTCGCCGTCGCCTCGAGCGACGACGGCGTGATAGACCTCGGCGACCTCAAGGCGAAGCTGGACGAGCGCGTCGCCGGCATGATGATAACCAACCCCAATACGTTGGGGTTATTCGAGCCCGACATCTTAAAGGTTGCCGAGGCCGTACACGGCGCCGGCGGCCTGCTGTACTACGACGGCGCCAACTTAAACGCGCTCGTAGGCCGCGTCCGTCCGGGCGATATGGGGTTCGACATTTGCCACGTCAACCTTCATAAGACCTTCTCGACCCCTCACGGCGGCGGCGGCCCGGGCGCCGGTCCGGTGGGCGTTTGCAAAAGGCTCGCGGATTTCCTCCCGGTGCCGCGCGTCGTAAAGAAGCGGGGCAAGTACGCGCTCGACTACGACTCGGCGGACTCCATAGGCCAAATCCGTTCATTCGTAGGTAACTTCGGCGTCCTCGTCAGGGCGTACGCGTACATACGGCACCTCGGCGCCGCCGGCCTGCGGGACGCTTCCGGCGCCGCGGTCCTGAACGCGAACTACGTCCGCGCGAAAGTGGCGAAGTTCCTCGAGGTCGCCGGCACCGCGCCTTGCATGCACGAATTCGTAGCGTCGTCAGCCAGGTTCGGCCGCGGTTCGGCGGGGGATATCGACAAGGCGTTGATCGACGCCGGCTACCACCCGCCGACGACGTACTTCCCCCTCGTGGTCCCGGAGGCGTTGATGGTCGAGCCGACCGAGACCGAAACGAAGGAGACGCTGGACGCCTTCGCCGCGGCGCTTGAGAAAATCGTAGCCGACCTGACGGCCGACGCGCACGCGTACGCCGACGCGCCTTTCAAGGCGCCGGTGCGCCGCCTGGACGAGGCGGGCGCGGCGCGTAACCCGATACTGACCCAAATGATGGCCGAGGAGGGGGAGCCCTAGGGCGCGTGGCCGATTGGCGGCGTTACGAGCTGTTGGTAGAAGGCCCGGGCGGCGCGGCGGAGAACATGGCCCGCGACGAAGCGCTACTGGCGGCGTATCGCGCGGGCGAGGCGCCTCCCGGTTGGCGGTTGTATGCGTGGCTCGAGCCGGCGGTGACGTACGGCCGCGGCCAACGGGCGCCGCACTGGGACGGCGTGGCGGCGGTTCCGCGGCTCAGCGGCGGCGGCTACGTGCCCCACGGCGCGGATTTCACGTACTGCGTCGTGCGCGAGCGGCGCCGGGGCTTCGATAACTACGAGGATATCGTCGCCGTGGTCGCGGCGGCGCTTAGGGAATTGGGCGTGGCTGCCTCCGTATGGCGGGGCGCGCCGGCGGGGCGGGCCGACCGGTGTTTCGCTTCCCTCGCGCCGTACGACATCCACGTCCGCGGCCGGAAGGTCGCCGGGTGCGCCCAACGGCGTTACAAGGATGCCGTACTCCACCACGGCTCGATCGCCGCGGCGGCTCCGCCCGAAATATTACGCCGGCTGGGCCTTTGGGACGAGACGCGGACGGCGTCGCTGGCGGAACTTTTAGGAAGGCCGGTTGTTTTGGCGGAATTCGCCCGGGCGCTGGCCGCGGCTACGGGTATGAAACCGGCTTACGCCGGCGTCGGCAGCGCGCGCGAAGAAGCGGAGTTGCGTTGCGTAAAGGAATAATTATGAGAAAAGAAGTTATCGTAGTTTCGGCAGCCTTGGCGTTTTCGCTATGTGCCTTCGTCGCTTGCAAGGGCGGGCCCCCGGCCGGCGAATCGGAAGCGGTCGCTAGCGTGGGGGACGCGGTCCTCACGGCCGACGACCTCGACCGCCTCGACGAAGACCAGCATAAGGTTAAAATGCCCACGTATCTTACGAAGGAAGAACTGATGGAGGAGTGGATACGGAGCGAGTTGCTATACCAGCAGGCGCTCGAGGATGAAATTGATAAGGAAACGGTATGCGCGTGGCGGTTGCGTAACAGCGCCAAGGGCGTGGTTATCCAACGCTTTTGGGAGATTAACATCTACGAAAAGTACGCCGACGTGAGCGACGAGGAAGCGCTGAAGTGGTACGAGGAGAACAAAGACGAGAAGTACCGCGCGAAGACCACCGGCGTCTGGCTGCGGCGTATCCTTTTAAATTCGAAGGAGGACGCCGATAAAGTTATGCAGCGCCTCGAGGGCGGCGAAGATTTCGTAAAGATCGCGAGCACCGAATCGGTAACGCCCGAGAAATTGGAGGCGGGGAGCATGGGTTACCGTCGTATGGAAGACGTGAGCCCGGCATACCGCGCCGACGTCGCGAAGATGAAAAGGGGAGAAATCGCGGGGCCCTTCAAGCTCGCCAATTTCTACGTCATAGTCAAGCTGGAGGACCGCGTCGACGCGGGCGGTTACCTGAAGCCGGTGGGCATCGGCATGGAAGCGCTGCGCGACCGGGCGAAAATAGCTCTGTGGCGGGAGACGGCCAACGGTATAGGTACGGACCTCGAAGCGGCCGCCGACATCGAGCGCCACCCGGAACGCATCCACGAGGAAGCCGTCGATATGGCTTTGGGCGAGGAGTATCGCAAAGGGGCGCCGGCCGAGGCGAAATAAGTGGACCGGGACTTGGAATCGGTTCAGGAGGCGCGCGACAAAATCCGGGCCGGCCGGCGGGCGGCCGCGGCGTTCGCCACTTTCGACCAGGCCGCGACGGACCGCATCGTTGCGGCTATGGCCCGCGCCGCGGAGGGTGCCGCCGACGAGCTCGCCCGCCGGGCCGCGGCGGAAACCGGCTTCGGCGTCGTCGAGCATAAAACTTTAAAAAACCTCTTCGCCGCGCGCGACGTTTACCGATACATTAAAGATTTAAAGACCTGCGACGTAATCGCCGAGGACCCCGCCCGAGGTATCGTCGAAATCGCGGTTCCCGTCGGCCTTATAGCCGGCGTAACGCCCGTCACGAATCCCACTTCCACCATTATCTATAAGGCCCTTATCTCGCTGAAAGCCCGCAACGCCGTGGTCTTCTCGCCGCACCCGGGGGCGCTCGATTGCTCGCTGGAGGCGGCGCGCTTGATGGCCCAGGCCGCGGTTTCGGCCGGCGCGCCGGAGGGCGTCATAGGTTGTTTGACCCAACCCACGGCCGAAGCCGCGCGCGAGATAATGAGCCATCCCGACGTGGACTTAATACTCGCGACCGGCGGGATGGCTATGGTGCGGGCGGCCTATTCTTCCGGGAAGCCCGCGTACGGCGTCGGCCCGGGTAACGTACCGGCGTACGTCGACCGCAGCGCCGACGTCGCGCACGCCGTGTCGTGCATCGTCGAGTCGAAGACCTTCGACAACGGCGTGATCTGCTCGTCGGAGCAAGCGGTGGTGTGCGACGCGCCGGCCCGCTCGGCCGCGGTCCGGGAGTTCGAACGCGCCGGGTGCGTCTTCCTTACCGACGAACAGAAGGACGCGGTCGCCGCGGTGCTCGACGACAACGGCAAGCTCAACAACGCCGTCGTGGGGCAACCGGCGGCGCGCGTCGCCGCGATGGCGGGGTTGGACGTGCCGGCCGACGCGAAGATTCTTATAGGTTTCGAGGACCGCGTGGGCCGCGACGTGCCGTTCTCCTGGGAAAAAATTTCGCCCGTGCTCGCGTGGTACGACGTCCCGGATTGGGTGAAGGGGTGCGAGCGCTGCCTGGATATCCTGGCCAACGGCGGCATGGGCCATACGCTGGCCGTCCACGCGCGGGACGAGCAGGTCATCCGCGAGTTCGGCCTTCGTAAACCGGTGTTCCGCGTCGTCGTCAACACGCCCGCTTCGCAGGGCGCCATAGGCTTGACTACCAACCTGGCGCCCGCGCTGACGCTGGGTTGCGGGACCCTCGGCGGCAACATCACGTCCGACAACATTACGCCGATGCACCTGCTGCATATAAAGAGGGTGGCTTCCGGCCGACCCCGGGAGGGAATCGAACCGAACGGGTTAACCTCTCCCGGCGCGGCGCAGAGCGCGGGCAAACCCGCCGCGGCCGCCGACCCGAACCTTGTCGAGCGCGTGGTCGAAGAAGTCCTGCGCGAGTTGGAGCGGGGGGGAAGCTAAGTGGTCCTCGCGGTTCGGCGTTTGGTCAACGCGTTTCGGCGGCGGCCGCTGGATTTGCATATTTTCTGCCTAATCCTTTTCGTGGTGGGCGCGGTTTTCGTATTCGGTTATCAGTTCAAGGTATTCTGGGACGTTGTAATAATGGACCGTACGCCGCTGGAGGGGACGCCCGTATTTCAAGCGTTGACGGGGATGACCCTCCTGACCGACCTGCTGTGGTCCCCGTTTCTGGTCGCGGCCGCCGTCGGCATCTGGGCCTATCGCGACTGGGGACGGCGCTTGGGGTTTATAGTCGGCGGCATTTTGGCGTATATGGGGATGCAGGGATTGTTATTCTTCCCTCTCGCGCGGCGGTTCGGCGTAGACGCCGTCGAGGATTTTACGAGGTATTACGATTTTACGGCCTATATGGCATATTATACGATTTACGCCGTAGTGGGTTTTACGATGATTTTTTATTTATGGTTTCGAAAGGTGCAGTTCCGCGAGATACTGGATTAAGAGGTCTTAATAATTCGGTGAACGTGGGCAACCTATCTTTACCTCGACGCGAAAGGAGCGAGGATGCCTACTAGGACGGAGATGGCGCTGGGGATGATCGAGACCCGGGGCGTAGTGGCGGCGATCGAGGCCGCGGATGCGATGTTGAAGGCCGCGAACGTGCGGCTTATGGATAAGGTTCGCGTCGGCGGCGGCCTGGTGAGCGTGATGGTACGGGGCGAAACCGGGGCCGTGAAGGCCGCGACCGAAGCGGGCGCCGCGGCCGCCGCGAAGATCGGCGAGCTTGTCTCGGTTCACGTAATCCCTCGTCCCGACGACGCCGTGGAGTTTATATTGCCGGAGGAAGTCGGGCCGGCTAAGAAGGCTTAACCCGAGGTAAACGTCCATGGCCGCCGACGGTCAAGAGGCTTTGGTCCGGGCGGCGACTTCGGCGGTTTTGGCTCGATTGCGGGCCGACGCCGTCCGAACGTTTGAGGCGCGCGTGGGGGTTTCGGGCCGCCACGTGCACTTGACGCCCGGGGACCTGGCGACGCTGTTCGGCCCGGGCGCCGAACTCTCCGTACGTGCGCCTCTCGTCCAGCCCGGTCAATTCAGCGCCGACCAGTTCGTCGCGGTCGTGGGGCCGTGCGCTTCCATCCCCCACGTCCGCGTCGTAGGGCCCGCGCGTCCGGAGACGGTGGTGGAGCTGCTGTATAGCGACCTGGAAACGCTCGGCCTGGGCGGCGACGTACGCGCCGGCGAACGCTTCGCCGTCGTTTTGGCCGGGCCGGCGAGTGTCGTCCGCCTGCCGGAGGGAGGCGTAGTTGCGCGGCGCCATTTGCACGCGGCGCCCGCCGACGCCGAACGTTATGGCCTTGCCGACGGCGGCAACGTCTCGGCCGCGGTGGGCGCGCCGGGACGGCGCGTTACCTTCGGCGACGTTTTGGTAAGGGTTGGCGAAAATGCCGCGCTCGAGCTCCACGTCGACCGGGACGAGGCCAACGCCTGCAGCGCCCGCACCGGCGACGTCGCGACGATAGTAGTTGGAGGCGCGCCAACGGCGAGGCCCGCGGGCGGCACGTCTTCGCGCCGGCCTACGCGCCCGTTGATAACGGAAGAGGACGTAGTCGAGGCCTACCGCGCGGGGACGGTCCCGTCGTTATCCGGAGCGATTCTAACGCCGTACGCCCGGGACGCGGTGCGGAAATACTTCCCGGAGTTGCTTAAAAGTTCATAGTAAGTTATAATTAACGAATGGCGGGAAATTCCGCCGATGTATAGCCGTCCGAAGAAGGTATTCGCGGGCCGCGGCTCCCGCGTCGATGCGTACGTCGCTGCGCAATCGGGGTAACGATGATATGATGCGTATCGCGGAAGTTGTAGGCAGCGTTTGGGCGACGCGAAAGGTCGAGAGCGTACGCGCGTTAAAAATGCTGCTCGTACGGCCGCTTGACGGAGACCTTAAACGGACGACCGAGCTGTGGGTAGCCGCCGACGTCGTGGACGCGGGCGTAGGCGATCGCGTCTTAGTGGCCGTGGGTCGGGCGGCGCGGCTCGCCGTCGGCGACGACGCCGCGGCCGTCTCGGCGGCCGTCGTGGGCGTCGTAGATTCGGTGGACGTGCCGGCTTAAAACTTGAGATGGGCCTCGTCGAGACGGTAAGAGAAGCGGGCGTAGTGGGGGCGGGCGGCGCCGGCTTTCCCGCCCACGTGAAGTATAAATGCGGGGCGGACGTTCTCATTATCAACGGCGCGGAGTGCGAGCCGCTTTCCCATAAAGACGAAGCCATCCTGAAGGCCCGGGCCGCGGATATCGTAGTGGGCGCCGCGGCGCTCCGCGACGAGCTCGGCGCGGGCGAAGTAATACTCGCGGTCAAGGAAGCGCGCGCCCGCGAGCTCGCCGGCCTGTACGGCGGCGTGAAGGTCCATCCTCTCGCGGAGACCTATCCCGCGGGCGACGAGGCCGTCCTGGTGTACGACGTTACCGGCCGGCGGGTGCCGGCGGCGGGCGTTCCGCCCGACGTCGGCGTCGTGGTATCGAACGCCGAGACGGTGCTCAACGTCGCCCGGGCGACGCGCGGTAAGCGCGCGGAGACCACCTGGCTGGCCGTGGGCGGCGCGGTAGCGGAACCTTTCGTCGCGGAAGTACCGCTGGGAACGCCGGCCTCTTTTTTACTAGAGGAGGCCGGGGGCGCGACGGCGCCCGATTACGTCGTCTTCGACGGCGGCCCTATGATGGGGGAAGAGATAGACGCCGAGCAATACGGTGCGAAGCTGACGACCGGCCTTATTATGGTTTTGCCGACGGACCATCCCGTCGTCGGGCGGGCGCGCCTGCCGCTGGAGCACGTCAGGACCGTCGCCGGCAGCGCCTGTACGCAGTGCCGCGACTGTACGGAGCTTTGCCCGCGGTACCTTCTGGGTTACGACGTTACGCCTCACCTCTCGATGCGGCGCTTCTTTACGTGGGGGGAGGAGGCCGAGCCCTCGTTCTTCGCGAACGCCGCGGGGTGTACCGGCTGCGGCCTGTGCGAGCTGTACGCGTGTCCGATGGCCATATCGCCGCGGCGGGTGCAGAACTACCTTCGCGGCCGGCTTCGCGACGCGGAGAAGGGTGAGGGGCTGGGGGAGGTCCACGCGGACCGCCCGGGCCGCAACGTACCGGCGAGCCGTTTGAAGAAGCGCATAGACGTGGCGGCGTACGACCGGCCGGCGCCGGCACGCGAGCTGCGAGCCGAGCCGCGTCGCGTCGTACTAGACGTTACGCAGCCCTACGCCCCCGCGCCGGCCGTTCTCGTGAAGGAAGGGGACCGCGTCGAGGCCGGGCAAAAAATCGCGGGGCCGCCGGCGGGCGATGATTCGGGCGTGCCGGTATACGCCAGCGTGGCGGGCCGGGTGGCGGCGGCCGATGCACATAGAGTAATAATAGACCGTACGCAGGCCGCGTAAAGCGCCGGTGGCTAAGGAGATGTTTCCTATGTGGAGGAAGACGGCCCTGCTAATCGCCGTGCTGGCCGCGGCCGCGGCGGCTTACGAAAAACCCGAGCTCGAGAAAGCGGACATCGACCCCGAAGACCTCGCGAGGTTCAAGGAAGCGTACACTTTCTATCTTGACGGCATCGGGTTCGAAAAAGAGGGGTCGTGGGTTTCGGCAAGCCAGGCCTACCGCAAGGCGGTCGAAATTTACCGTAATTACCCGGACGCTTTGTACGGCCTGGGCCGAATGGCGTTGCGGCTCGGCCGTTTGGACGAAGCGGAAGACGCGCTGCGCGAAGCGCTAACGTTGAAACCGGAATTGCATCAGGCGCATACCGAGTTGGGGAGCGTCCATTACCGGCGGGGCGATTACAACAAAGCGGCGTTGGAATATAAGGACGCCCTGAAGCACGACCCCGACGACGCCGTAACGCGCTACAATTTGGGGAACGCGTACCGTAATCTCGACAAGCCGAAGGACGCGCTCGAGGAATACGAAAAAGCGCTCAAGCGGGAACCGGACTACGTGGATTGCTACTACAATATGGCGCTGGCGTACGAGGACTTGGGTAAAGTCGAGGAAGCGATAGCGGCGTACGATAAATTCATAGAAATGGCGGGCGACGACCCGGACCAACAGGAATGGGTCAACCGGGCGAAGGAATACAAACAGAGTTTGAGAGAGGGAGAGAAGGGCGAGTAATTGGCGCCGCGCGAAGAGGCCATCGGTTTGGTAGAATTCTCGTCTATCGCCCGCGGCATCGAGGCGGTGGACGCGATGGTTAAGGAGGCCGAAGTGCGGCTCTTGGCATCGCGGACGTCGTGCTCCGGGAAATACATAGGGCTCGTCGCGGGCGCGGTGGCGGCGGTCAAATCGGCGGTCGCCGCCGGCAGAGAAATGGGCCGGGGGCATTACGTCGATGACCTCGTAATCCCCAACGTCCACGAGCAAGTGATGGCGGCCGCGGCCGGGACGGTGGTCGTACCCGAGAACGCCGCGTTGGGGGTCGTGGAGACGTTCTCTCTCGCCTCCTCGCTGTTGGCCGCGGACGCCGCGGTGAAGGCGGCGCCGGTCACGCTGGTCGAGGTCAGGCTTGGGACCGGCATCGGCGGCAAAGGTTTTACGACTATGGTGGGAGAGACGGCGGCCGTCGCCGCGGCGGTGGCGGCGGGCGCCGCGGAAGCGGCCAGGCGCGGCCTGTTGGTCGCGACCGCCGTTATTCCGGCTCCCTATCAGGAAGTGCTGGACAAACTAATTTAAGGAACCGACCGGTTGCGATATGGCACTTAAAGAGATAATAAACGTCAGCGGCAAACACCTCGGTTACTTCGAGGCGTGGTGTAAAGCGTGCGGCATATGCATCGCGCTGTGCCCCAAGCACGTCTTCGATACCGGGACCGACGGCAAGCCGATATTGGCGCGGCCGCAGGACTGCATAAACTGCGGCACGTGCGAGATAATGTGCCCCGATTTCGCCATCGGGTGGTACATGGACCCGCTGCACGACGAGGAGCTGAAGGAAGCGCACAAGCGCGGCACCGAAGACGAGTGGGCCAAGCATAGATAAAGCCTTTCCCGTTTGGCGTATTCGTAAGCGACGAAGGAAGTGAAACTTATATAGATGGTTTTGATGCAAGGCAACGAAGCGATTACCCGGGGAGCGCTCGACGCCGGCGTGCGCTTTTTCGCCGGTTACCCCATTACGCCTTCCACCGAAATAGCGGAGATAATGTCGGTGGAGCTTCCGAAGGTGGGGGGGAAGTTCCTTCAGATGGAGGACGAGATCGGCTCGCTGGCCGCGGTCATCGGCGCGTCGCTCACCGGCGTGAAGGCGATGACGGCCACCAGCGGCCCCGGCTTCTCGCTTATGCAGGAGAACCTCGGCTACGCGTACATGACGGAAGTCCCGTGCCTGGTGGTCAACGTGATGCGCGGCGGCCCGAGCACCGGCCTGCCCACTCATCCCTCCCAGGGCGACGTCATGCAGGCGCGGTGGGGCACCCACGGCGACCACCCGGCCATAGTGTTGGCGCCTTCGTCGGTCCTCGATTGCTACGTATTGACGGTGCGGGCGATCAACCTCGCCGAGCGGTTCCGCACGCCGGTAATACTCTTGCCCGACGAAGTCGTGGCGCACATGCGCGAAGACGTGACGCTGCCCAAAAAGGTCGACGTCGTGGACCGCGAGGCGCCCCACGTCCCGCCCGAGTGGTACTACCCGTACGACGATTCCACCACCGACGTCGGGCCCCTCGCGCCCTTCGGCACCGGCTTCCGCTTCCACGTTACGGGCCTTACGCACGACCGCGCGGGCTTCGCCACTACGGTCCCGGCCGAAGTCGACCGCGCCATCCGCAACCTCAAACGCAAGATGGACCGGTTCCGGCTCGATATTATTCAGGTAGAACGAGTACACTTGACCGACGCCGAGGTGGTCGTGGCGGCCTACGGCATTTGCGCGCGGTCCGCCGAGGCCGCGGTATTGCAGGCTCGCGCCCAGGGCTACCGCGCCGGTTTCGTAAATTTAAAAACGATCTGGCCTTTCTGTTTTAAATTGATGCAGCGCGTCGCGGATACCGCGAAAGCCATCATCGTGCCCGAGTTGAACCTGGGGCAGCTCGTCCGCGAGTTCGAACGCGCGGTATGCGGCCGCACCCAGGTGGTGCCCATAAGCCGCGTGGACGGCGAGGCTATCACGCCGCGCCAGATCCTGGACGTGATCGCCGAGCTCGCCCGGCCGGGAGGAACAACCTAGTGGAGACAGCCCGCGAACTAAACCCTTCGGAGCTGATGCACGAGTACCTGCGTCAGAAGAAAAAGTTCCCGCACATCTGGTGCTCGGGCTGCGGCATCGGTACTACCATGGGCGCCGTAATCCGCGCCATCGCCGACTGCGAGCTCGACCGCGACCGCGTCGTCATGGTTTCGGGCATAGGGTGTAGTTCCCGTATGCCCATATACGTCGACTTCAACACGCTGCATACTACGCACGGCCGGCCCATCGCGTTCGCCACCGGAATCAAGTTGGCTCGCCCCGAGTTGGAGGTAATCGTTATAACGGGCGACGGCGACGCCGCGGCCATCGGCGGGAATCATTTAATCCACGCCTGCCGCCGGAATATTAACCTGACGGTGGTTTGTATAAACAACAGCATCTACGGCATGACCGGGGGACAGGCATCGCCGACCACGCCCCAGGGCAGGGTCGCGTCCACCGCCCGCTACGGCGACTTCGAGCGGGCGTTCGACCTGTGCGACCTGACCGCCGGCGCCGGCGCGGCCTTCGTCGCGCGGGGCGCGGTGTACTACGCCCGCCTGCTCGAGAAGCTCGTCGGGCTGGCGATACGCAAGAAGGGCTTCGCCTTCGTCGAGGTCGTATCGCAGTGCCCGACGTATTACGGCCGGTTCAACAAGTTCAAATCGCCGGTGGAGATGTTATATTGGCAGCGCGATAACACGGTGAACGTCAAGGCCGTGGCCAAGATGAAACCGGAGGAGTTGGAAGGGAAATTGCTCACGGGTGTCCTGGCCGACCGCGAATACCCGGAGTTCACCGAATTGTACGATAAGTTGATAGCCGACCTCGCCGCGGGGAGGAAATGATGGTCGTAGTGAGATTTGCGGGCTACGGCGGCCAGGGATTGCTGACGGCGGGTTTGATACTCGCAGACGCCGCCGCCGTGTACGATAAAAAGAAAGTCATCCAAACGCAGAGTTACGGCGCGGAGGCTCGGGGCGGCGCCAGCCGGTCGGACGTCATCATATCCGACGAGGACATCGTCTTCCCCAAGCCCGACCACCTCGACATCCTCGTGGCCATGAACCAGCTTTCGGTCGACAAGTACTCCTCGGCGTTGGCGGAAGGCGGTACGCTGATCGCGGACGCGACGTTCGTCACGACGGTGACGTTCCCCGACTTCTACCTCATCCCGTTCACCGATATCGCCAGGGAGAAGTTGGGCCGGGAAATAGTGGCCAACGTCGTAGCGTTGGGCGCGCTGGTGGAACTCAAAGGCGTGGTTTCGAAGAAGGCCGCGGCCCGGGCGCTCGAGCAGCGGATACCCCAAGCGGCGTTGGACGTGAACCGTAAAGCTTTGGAAGAAGGTTTCAAGGCGGCCCGCAAAGCCGCGGCCGCCCGGGAAAAAGCGGTGGCCGATTACGATATTGTATAACGCGAGAGGTGTATGGAAAAGACGCTCTTCATGGTAAAGCCGGATGCGGTGGCGCGCGGCCTGGTAGGCGAAATCGTCGCCGCTATGGAGCGCGAAGGTTTTATTATCGAGCGGCTCGAGCTGCAGCACTTCGAGCGCGCCAAGGCCGAAACCTTCTACGACGTGCACCGTGACAAGCCTTTTTTCGGAAGCTTAGTCGAGTACGTTACGTCGGGGCCGGTCGTCGCGATGGTCCTCGGCGGCGACGCCGCTATTACCCGGGTGCGGGAGCTTATGGGCGCGACGGACCCGGCGCAGGCCGCCGCCGGCACCATACGGCGTAAGTACGGCGAGTCTATAGAACGCAACGCCGTCCACGGCTCGGACAGTCCAACCTCGGCGGCGTACGAAATCGCCGTCGTCTTCGGAGCGCCGTGAGCGCGGCGGCGTCGCGTTGGAACGTCCCGAACGCGCTCACGCTCGCGCGGCTGCCGCTGGCGGCGGTCGGCGCTTATTTCCTGTGGCGTAAAGAATTTATCGGCGTCGCGGCCGGCTTCCTGGTCGCCGCGGCCTTGACCGATATCTTAGACGGCCTCGTCGCCCGGGCGATGGGCCAAATAACGGACTTCGGCAAGAAGCTCGACCCGGTGGTGGACAAGGCGGCCATCGCCGGCGTCGGCCTGATTCTGGCGTTGAAGTACGGCGTGCCGTGGTGGATCTTCGCCGCCGCGGTGGCGCGCGACGCAGCCATAATTATTTCGGCATCGCTCGTGATTTCCCGCCGGCGCGTCGTCATACCGGCGAATTTTTGGGGCAAGGCCGCGGCCGCGCTTATGGTTTGTTACGGCGTTGCCGTCGTGCTGTCCGCGGCGTGGTGGCTCACGACGCTGCTGTTGTGGCTCGTCTTGGCGGCGATAATAGTTTCGTCGGCGTCGTACGGATACGATTTCTACCGGGCTCTGGCCCGGAAGGGGCAACCGTCGGCCTGAATCCCGGCCGGGATAACCGTTCATTTCAAGGAGTAGAGGTATCAGATGGGTTTTAAGATTCTTGCTCGCGACGACATCACGTCGGAGTCGGTGCGTATGGTGGTCGCGGCGCCCCACATCGCCCGGAAATGCGAACCGGGCCAATTTATTATCCTGCGGTTGGACGACAAGGGCGAGAGGATCCCGCTCACCATCGCCGATTTCGACCGCGACGCGGGGACCGTTACCATCATATTCCAAAAGGTCGGAAAGACCACGTTCCACCTGGCGACGTTCCGGGAGGGCGACGAGATATCCGATTTCGTCGGCCCGCTAGGCCGGCATTTGGACCTGGGCCGATTGGGGACCGTGGCGTGCCTGGGCGGCGGCCTCGGTATTGCGCCCATTTACCCGAAGGTCCGGGCGCTCAAGGCCGGCGGCAACTACGTCGTGTCCGTCATCGGCGCGCGCCGCAAAGACCTCGTTATTCTCGAGGAGGAGATGCGGGCCCACAGCGACGAGGTTTTCGTGACGACGGACGACGGCTCGTACGGCCTGCACGGCTTCGTAACGGACCAGCTTAAGTTGCTGCTCGAAGAAGGGCGGAAATTCGATACCTGTCTGGCGGTGGGGCCCATACCGATGATGCAGGCGGTATGCAAGCTTACGGCCGAACACGACCTGCCCACGTTGGTTAGTTTGGATACGATTATGGTGGACGGGACCGGAATGTGCGGCTCGTGCCGCGTTACGGTGGGCGGCGAGACGAAGTTCACGTGCGTGGACGGGCCCGTCTTCGACGGGCACGGCGTTGACTGGGTAGAGGCGAGAGGACGCCAGTGCCGTTACGTCCCCCAGGAAAAACAAGCCCTCGAGCGTTTCGAGAAGGAGCGAGGTTCGAAGTGATGGCCGGAAACGGGAACAAGGAAAAACCTGCCAAGAAGAAAATCATACCTGAGAAATTCCCTATGCCGGAACAGCCGCCGGCCGAACGCACCCGCAACTTCAAGGAAGTGCCGTACGGATACGACGTCGAGACGGCGGTCAAAGAGGCTGCGCGGTGCTTGCAATGTAAGAAGCCGGTATGTATAGGTGGTTGCCCTGTAGAGATCGATATTCCGGCCTTCGTAAAGGCCATCGCGAACGAAGATTTCGCCGAGGCCATCCGGGTTATGAAGGCGTACAATAATCTCCCCGCGGTTTGCGGCCGGGTATGCCCGCAGGAGGACCAGTGCGAGAAGGTATGCGTCCTCGCGAAGAAGTTTGAGCCGGTCGCGATAGGCCGCCTGGAGCGCTTCATCGCCGACTACGACTACGAACATAACGTCGCGCCCCCCACGGAAATAGCGGCCGCCAAGGGCAAGAAGGTCGCGGTAGTGGGCTCGGGGCCGGCGGGCCTTACGGCGGCGGGCGACCTTGCGCGCATGGGTTACGGCGTCACGCTGTACGAGGCGTTCCACGCGACGGGCGGCGTCCTCCGGTACGGCATCCCGGAGTTCCGCCTTCCGAAGGCCATCCTCGACCAGGAAGTCGAATACGTTAAGAGCCTGGGCGTTAAGGTCGAGTGCAACATGGTTATTGGTAAGGTATTCACAATAAAAGAGTTGTTAGGCGAGCTCGGCTTCGAAGCAGCGTTCATCGGCACCGGCGCCGGCCTGCCGCGGTGGATGAAAGTCCCCGGCGAGAACCTGATCGGCGTATATTCCGCCAACGAGTGGCTGACGCGTATCAATCTGATGCGGGCCTTCGAGTTCCCGGAATACGACACGCCGATTTGGGCCGGCAAGAACGTCGCCGTTATCGGCGGCGGCAACACGGCGATGGATTCGGTGCGCACCGCGCTTCGGATGGGCGCCGAGAAGGCGACTATTTATTACCGACGCAGCGAGAAGGAGATGCCGGCGCGTAACGAGGAGATCCACCACGCCCGGGAGGAGGGCGTGCAGTTCGACTTCCTCGTAGCGCCGGACCGCGTCCTGGGTACCGACGACGGCTGGGTCCGCGGCATGGAGCTTTGCCGGATGGAGTTGGGCGAGCCCGACGAGAGCGGCCGCTGTCGCCCCGTGCGGTGCGAGGGGTCCCAGCTCGAGGTCGAATGCGACATGGTAGTCGTGGCCGTGGGGACGTACCCCAACCCCATCATCCCGGAGACGACGCCCGAGCTCGAGCTTACGAAGTGGGGTACCATAAAAGTCGACGAGGAAACGGGGATGACGAGCGTCCCCGGCGTCTTCGCCGGCGGCGACATCGTCACCGGCGGCGCGACCGTCATCTCGGCCATGGGCGCCGGCAAACAGGCCGCGCGCGGCGTCGACGCGTACCTCGCCGGTAAATAGGAAGGGTCGGCGGTGGGAGGGGCTTTAGCGGTCCTTCTGCGGGATATCGTCCTCGGGCTCGAGTCGGTCCTCTTCCCGTCGCGATGCCGGGCGTGCGGCGCCGAACTCGACGGCCGCGCCCGGCTTTTATGCCCGACGTGTCGGGACGATATGACGGCGCCGCTCCCCGGTGATTGGCGGGAGGCGTGTCTGTTGGGCGGCGGGGACGGGCCGCGGTTCGCGCCCCGCCCGTACGACGGGCCGGCGGGCGAGGCGGTGCGCCTTTTGAAGTTCGGCGGCAAGAAGAGGATGGCGCCGTTGTTGGCGGAGGCGGTTGGGCCGCTGGCGGCGGCGCTCAAAGAACGTTACCAACTGGATACCTTGGTCCCGGTGCCCCTTCACCCGCGGCGGCGACGAGAGCGGCGTTTCAATCAGGCCGAGGAAATCGGAAGCCTCGTAGCGGCCGCCGTGGGTTTGGAGTTCCGGCGGCGCGGCCTGGCGCGAACGAAGTATACCAGGCCGCAAGTGGAACTCACGGGCAAAGAGCGGCGTACGAACGTCCGCGGCGCTTTCGCCGCGCGCGAGGATTTTTCCGGGAAAGGGGTTTTGTTGCTCGACGACGTCATAACGACCGGCGCGACGGTACGCGAGTGCGCGGCCGTCTTACGTAACGCGGGCGCCGGCGCCGTGGTAGCTTTGGCCGCCGCGGGTGCCGGTTTGTAAGGTACGTTTTCGATATGCGGGTGAAAAAATTCCTGATTTGGCTCGGCGTCGCCGTCGTTCTCTTCGTGTGCCTTATCGGCTCGTGTTTGCTGGCCGCGTTTTCGCTGTCGGAGGCGGGCCGCGAAATTGCCGGCGACGCGTGGCGCGAGGCCGGAAAAATCGGCCGCGAAGAGGAGACGCCGTCCGCCAACGAGACGTACGAGTTGTCGTTCGACGAAGACGGAACGGCCCATTTCTACGGCCGCGGCCTGGAGCTCACGTTGCCGCCGGACTACGAAGTTAAGACACCTGAAGGGCGTCCGGAGGAGGCGTCGTTTTTCGAGTATTTCCTGGAGAGCGCCGACGGCCGCACGCAGGTCCGCCTCCGGCGCGAAGGGGACGTCCCGGGCGAGAGTTTCTGGTACGGCGGCGACAGGAAGTTGTTGTTCGCGCACGCCCGGGGGTACGCGGAGGGCATAGCGGGAAAGGCCGCGGTGGAGGCGGCGCCGCTCGCGTACGTAGCGCCGTCGGCCCTCGAGGCGAACCTGGCCGACGTGGGCGTCGAGGGTTGTTACCGGTATAAGGCCGAGGCGCGCGAGCGCCGGCGGTACGACGGCGAGTATTTCGTCTTCGTCGGCCGGGGCTACGACAACGTCGTGTTGATGTCGGTCGCGTTTAAGCCGTTTTCGCGCGAGAGGGCGTTGGCGCGAGGCCGCGAGTTGGTTGCCGCGCTGCGGTTCAACTAGCGCAGATAGGCCGGGTAAATGGCAGGCCATAAGGTAGACTGGACCGACGAACGACACCGCCGCATAATCGAGGAGCAGCGGAAGTTCATTTGGACGCCCGAACAGCTCGAGCGGCTAGCGGCGTGGATAGGTTTCGAGGCCGGGGGGACGATGCTCGACCTCGGCTGCGGCTACGGTTATATCGGCCGGATGTACGCGCCGTTCATTTCGCCCGGCGGCCGCGTCGTCGGCGTCGACCGCGAAGTCGCCTTGCTCGAGGAGGCGCGGGCGCGGGCGGCGGAACAGAGTAACGGATGCGTATTCGACTTCGCCTGCGGCGGTGCGTACGCGGTTCCGCTGGCCGACGGCGCGGTGGACGTGGCGTTCTGCCAGACGCTTTTGATGCATTTGGCGGAACCCGAACGATGCCTGGCCGAGATGGTGCGCGTAGTGCGGCCGGGGGGCGTAGTCGTGTGCAACGAGCCGGACAATTCGCCGGGAGGATATGCGTACGTTTCTACCTATAAGCTGGAATTCGAGGACGTCCTGGAGGAAGCGAGGGCGGGGTGGACGTCGTATTTCGGCCGCAAGGCGCGAGGCCTGGGCGACTCGGCCGTAGGGACTCACATTCCCGAGATGATGCATCGACTCGGCCTCGTCGATATCGACGGCCGCCAAAACGAAAAAGTGTATTTCCTCGTTCCGCCCTACGATACGCCGGTTCAAAAGCACTTCAAGAGGATGATCGTCGAAAACTTCCAACGGCGGGAGGAGTGGAAAGAGGAAATCCTCGAAAACTATCTCGCCGGCGGAGGGAAGGCGGAGGAGTTCGAGCGCTTGTGGGATAAATGGGGCGAGCGGGGAAGGGACATGGTGGCGGCATTGGAGCGCGGCGATTTCTTTATAGCGGGCGCCGGCAACTTCTATATCTTCACCGGCCGAAAACCCGAGAAATGAAATTACGCGTTGCGGCTCCCCGCATTTTTTGTTATATTCCCGCGCAATCATCCGCAAGCCCCCCTTATTTTAAGGAGGCGTTTTATTATGGCGATTAAAGTAGGTATCAACGGCTTCGGCCGGATAGGCCGGCAGGTCTTCCGCATTATGTCGGAGCGCGGCGGCTTCGACGTCGTCGCCGTCAACGACCTCACCGACGCGGCGACGCTGGCGCACCTGTTGAAGTACGACTCGGTCCACGGCCGCTTCGACGCCGACGTCGCCGTAGACGGGGACGACATCGTCGTCGACGGCGACCGCCTTAAAGTGTTGGCCGAGAAGGACCCGGCGAAGTTGCCCTGGAAGGACCTCGGCGCCGAAATCGTTATCGAGTCCACCGGGAAGTTCCGCGACCGCGAGAACGCGTCGAAGCACCTCGCCGGCGGCGCCAAGCGCGTGCTGATAAGCGCGCCGGCCAAGGAGCCGGACTGGACCGTCGTACTGGGCGTGAACGGCGACGACTACGACCCGGATAAACATTTCATCATCTCCAACGCGAGCTGCACTACGAACTGCCTGGCGCCGGTGGCGAAGGTCCTCCTGGATAACTTCGGCGTCGAGTCCGGCATTATGACCACCATCCACGCCTACACCAACGACCAGCGCATACTCGACTTCCCCCATAAAGACCTCCGGCGGGCGCGGGCCGCGGCCGTCTCGATGATACCGACGACGACGGGCGCCGCCAAGGCCATCGGCGACGTCATCCCCGAGCTCAAGGGGAAGCTGGACGGCTTCGCCGTCCGCGTGCCGACGCCCAACGTCTCGCTCGTCGATTTGACCGTCGTGGTCGAAAAAGACGCCGACGCCGGCGCGGTCAACGACGCCATGCGCGCCGCCGCGGCCGGGCCGATGAAGGGGATACTCGAGGTGTCGGACGAGCCGCTGGTCTCGATAGATTATAACCACACCTCCGCGTCGGCGACGGTGGACGCGGCGCTGACGAAGGTTTTAAACAAACGCCTCGTCAAGGTGATAGCCTGGTACGACAACGAGTGGGGTTACTCCGCGCGGCTGGTCGACCTGGCCGCCAAGGTGGGGTAGGAACGTTATGGACGTGAAGACGATAGACGACGTCGACGTCGCCGGCAAGCGCGTGCTGGTGCGCGCGGACCTGAACGTGCCGCTGAAGGACGGCCGGGTGGCGGACGAGACCCGCATCGTCGCGACGCTGCCTACCGTCAGGAAATTAATCGACGACGGCGCGCGGGTGATAATCTGTTCCCACCTCGGCCGGCCCAAGGGCGAGGTCAGGCCGGAGCTGAGTCTGAGGCCCGTCGCCGCGGTGCTGAGCGAAAAGTTAGGCCGGGACGTGGCGTTCGTCGAGACGTGCGTCGGCGCGGAAGCGGAAGAGGCGGCGAACCGTCTGGCCCGCGGCGACGTCCTCTTGCTCGAGAATACGCGCTTCCGGCCGGGCGAGACCGAGAACGACCCGTCCTTCGCCAAGGGGCTCGCGGCGCTCGCGGACGTCTTCGTCGACGACGCCTTCGGGACCGCCCACCGTAAACACGCGTCGAACTACGGCGTCGCCGAGCTCGTCAAGCCCGCGGTCGCGGGGTACCTTCTGGCCAAGGAGATTCAATATTTCGACCAGTTGCTGAAAAACCCGCCGCGGCCGCTGGTGTTCGTACTGGGGGGCGCGAAGCTCAGCACGAAACTCGCCGTCGTCACCAATATGCTCGCCACGGTGGACCACTTCTTGATCGGCGGCGGCATGGCGTATACCTTTCTCAAGGCGCAGGGCTATAACGTCGGTTCGTCGTTGGTGGAGGACGACTTCCTCGCCGACGCGAAGAACGTTTTGGCCGAGGCCGGCGATAAAGTAGAACTGCCGGGGGACCACGTCATCGCGAAAGCGCCCGACGAGCCGGCGTCCGCTCGAGCCGTGGACTGCCCCTCTATCCCGGAAGGTTATATGGGCGTCGACATCGGCTCCGAGACGGTCCAGCGGTTCACCGCGGGTACGGTCGGCGCGGGCGCTATCTTCTGGAACGGCCCGATGGGCGTTTTCGAGGTGGCGGCCTTCGCCGACGGGACGGAAGCCGTCGCCCGGGCGATCGCGGAATCCGGCGCGGTAACGGTCGCGGGGGGTGGCGAGACGGTCCAGGCCGCGCGCCAGTTCGGCGTCGCAGAACGGCTGAGCCATATCTCGACGGGAGGCGGCGCGTCGTTGAAGTATTTAGAAGGGAAACCGTTGGCGGCTATAGAGATTCTGGACCGAAAATAAAACGTTCCGGATATGATAACGCCGGCTCGCGGGCCGGCGTTTTTTATACCGTACGTTATTGCATTACGAAGCGGTTTGTGTTATGATTGGTTCAGTAACCAGCCCGGAAAGTTTATTATTTGACCGGGCGGTCTATTTTGTTATGGTGGAAGAAAATAATAAAAAATTAAGCCGCCGCGAACGTGAGAAGTTGGCGCGGCGCCGGGAGATATTGGCGGCCGCCCGGAAGGTCTTCGGCGCCCGGGGGTACGAGGGCGCCACGCTCGACGAGGTGGCGCGCGAGGCGGAGTTCGCGAAGGGCACGTTATACAGTTATTTCGACTCCAAGGCCGAGCTCTTCGCCGAACTGGTCGAGTACGAGTTCGACGAAGTTCTGGCGCAAGCGAAAGAAGCGTTAGAGGGGGAGGGGGACGTTGCGGCCGCGGCTCGAGCGGTTATCCGCGTTTTCCTAGAATTTTTCGAATCGCGGGCTGATTTCTACCGCGCGGCGATGGCGTATCGCGAGGCCGGTCAGCCGGAGGAAGTGGAGAAGTTCCGCGGCGCGGTGATGAAGCGCATCGGCGAACTGGGCGACCTCTTGGGAGCGAAGTTCTCGGCCGGCGTCCACGACGGCTCGTTTAAAGAATACGACGCGAGGTTCCTGGGGTTTTTACTTCTCGGCGTCGTTCATTATTATTCCGTGTATACGCTCCGGTACGGAAACGCGAAGAAGCTTACCGACGGAGCCGACATGCTCTGCGATATTTATCTGGACGGCGTACGGTCGTTACGGCCCGACGCTCCGGAGGAGTAATGAGAGTTTTAAAATTGCTGGCGATTTTCGGCGCTTGCGCCGCGCCGGTTGCCCTCGCCGAAGGTGCTCCCGTTACGCTGTCGCTCGCCGACGCGCTCGAGCGGGTACTCGAGGTGGACGAAGACTACCTCGGCGCCCGGGAGGACGTCGTGAAGGCGACGGCGCAAATAACCGAGGCTAAATCGGCGTTGTTCCCGCGAGTGGCGCTCGACGCTTCGGCTACGAAGATCTTCGGCCTGCCGACGCTGCTGCTCGAGGCGAATTCGTTCGGCGAAGGTTCCCCGCCGGAAGACATCGAGTTCTCCGCGGGCTACGACGAGAATTTGAACGTGGGGATTACGGCCACGCAACCGTTATACCAGGGCGGCCGGGCGTGGACCGCCTACCGCGTTTCGAAATCGTATTACGCGCTGGCGCACGAGCAACTGCGCCAGAAGCTTTCGGATACGGTTTACAATACCACCAAAGCGTATTACGACGCCGTGCTGGCGGACGAAGCGGTGGGCGTCGCGGATACCGGCGTGGCCGTCGCCCTCAGCCACGTCCAGGCGACGGAGGACCGGTACGACGCGGGCCTCGTTTCCGAATACGACGTACTCAGGGCCCGCGTCGAGCTGACCAACCTGGAGACGGCGCAACGGCAAGCCCAGGACCAACGGATGGCGGCCGCACGCTACGTGTTGACGTTGTTGAACCTTCCGCCCGATACCGAGCTCGCGTTGACGGATAGGCTTTCGTACGAGCTCGAGGTATACGATTTGGAGGAATCGCTGGCGGTGGCCGGGGAAAGGCGGCCGGAGTTGACGCAGCTCGAGCTGACGAGACTGCTGGCGGAGAACAACGTTAAGATAGCGCGGGCCGGCGATAACCCGTCGGTCTACTTTTCGGCTTCCTTCTCCGAGTACGCCGACAGGTTCACGTTGAATTTCGTCGACGAGTGGAACGACCAGACGATGCTGAACCTGGCCGTCTCGTGGCCTATATTCGACGGCTTCGCGACCCGAGGGCGCGTGCGCCAGGCTCGGGCCGACCTTTATAAGACGGAGCTAAGTAAAGCTCGCCTCTCGGAAGGAATCGACGTAGAAGTGAGGGGAACCTACGACGGCTTGAAGACGGCGGAGGCGACGGTGCGTTCGCAAAAGGAGAACGTTACGCTCGCGGAGCGGGGTTTGGATATCGCGCAAGCGCGGTACGACGTGGGCTTGATGTCCAATCTCGAGGTTTTGGACGCCCAGGCGGCGCTGACGCAGGCCCGCCTGGGGTATTACCAATCGCTCCACAACTACGCGCTCGCTAAATTGAACATGCGCCGCGCCCGGGGCGAGCTGGATGAAATAGGGTTGTAGGGGTAAACCCGTATAATAAAAAAGGACGGCCTCAAGGCCGTCCTTATTACATGCTTCGTCGCCGGTTTAATCCGCGGGTTTCGTTTCGCCTTCGGCCGCCGGCTCGCCGTCGGTTTTCTTTTCTACTTCCGCGGTTGCCGGTTTAGCTTTGGCCTCGGCGGGCGGTTTCTCGGCGGGTTTCGTTTCGACTTCGGCCGCCGGCTCGCCCTTGGTTTTCTTTTCTACTTCCGCGGTTGCCGGTTTAGCTTTGGCTTCGGCGGGCGGTTTCTCGGCGGGTTTCGTTTCGCCTTCGGCCGCCGGCTCGCCCTTGGTTTTCTTTTCTACTTCCGCGGTTTTCGGTTTGCTTTCAGCGGCCGCTCCGGCTTCGCCTTTGGGTTCGGCCTTCCTACGGGGCGGTTTAGCTTTAGTCGCGGTACGCGGCTTCGCGGCGGATTTAGCTTTCGCTTGGGCCTTTTTAGGCTCGGGTTTCGGTTCCGCGGTTTTCGGTTTGCTTTCAGCGGCCACTCCGGCTTCGCCTTTGGGTTCGGCCTTCGTGCGGGCCGGTTTAGCTTTGGCTTCGGCGGGCGGCTTTTTAGCCGGTTCGGCCTTGGCTTTAGATTTAGGTTTAGCCGGTTTAGCTTCGGCCTTCGCTCCCGCGTATTTTTTCGTTTTAGCGCGCGCTTCCTTATCTTTACGTAGTTTTTCGCCGCGCGCGATGGCCTCGGCGGTGGAGCCGTCTTCGGTCAGGCCGTAGCGTTTGCGGAAGCGGTCGACGCGGCCCGCGGTATCGACGAGTTTCTGCTTGCCGGTGTAGAACGGGTGGCAGTTGGAGCAGATTTCGACGTTGACGCCCGGCCTGGTAGTACGTATCTCGACCTCGTTGCCGCACGCGCAACGGACGATGGCCAACTCGTATTCGGGATGTATGTCTTTTTTCATTTTCCCGTCAAACCTTCCGTGTAAAATTCTCGATACGCATTATAACATATCCAATTCCTTCCGGCAAATGGTTTTTTATCTTTAACCCGAAAGATAGAAAATCGTACTCGGCCTATTTTATTAACGGCAAAAATATGTTATAAATATAAGGTGGAAGGTGCCCGGGCGGCCGCGGCCGCGCCTCGAGCGCAGGCCGAGGAAATTCCGGGCTTCACCGGGCAGGGTGCCGGGTAACACCCGGGCGCCGCGAGGCGACGGAAAGTGCCACAGAAAACATACCGCCGATGGCCCGCCTCCGGGCGCGGCACAGGCAAGGGTGAAAAGGCGAGGTAAGAGCTCACCGCGGCGTCGGTAACGACGTCGGCACGGCAAACCCCACCCGAAGCAAGGCCGAATAGGCGGCGGGACCGGCCCGGGTCACGCGCCCTCGGGCGCACCGTCGCGGGTAGGCCGCTCGAGCCGGGCGGCGACGTCCGGCCCAGATGAATGGCCGCCGTCC
>Ga0307378_10001681_pt1 | contig 35259 bp, 33 predicted proteins | sample UN1MG_FD_202238 | JGI IMG/M metagenome (GOLD analysis project Ga0307378, IMG submission 202238) | Soil microbial communities from Risofladan, Vaasa, Finland - UN-1 | ecosystem: Environmental > Terrestrial > Soil > Coastal area > Acid sulfate soil | place: Finland: Risofladan, Vaasa | collected... | reverse complement strand
AATATCATCGATTATCCAATATTTAAAAATAGTATACAAAGCTTCTATTCCATCTTTCCAAGTAATCTTTTTCCCTTCTTCGTAAGTCCTTCCATAATATGATATGGGTACCTCATAAACCCTAAATCCACGCTTTGCAATCTTGGCTGTAATTTCCGGTTCAAATCCAAATCTTTTTGACCTTATTGGGATACTTTTCAGTAATTCCATACGGAATGCTTTATAACAAGTTTCCATATCGCTAAGATTTAAATCTGTAAAGATATTAGACAAAAATGTAAGAAACCGATTACCTAGTGCGTGGCGAAAAAATAGTACACGCTTTAAAGTTGATGATGCAAATCTTGAGCCATAAACGACATCTGCATAACCTGCCACTATCGGTTCAAGTAATCTAATATATTCATTGGGATCATATTCGAGATCAGCATCCTGGATAATAGCAATATCACCTGTCGCCATTTCAATTGCTTTTTTTATTGCAGCTCCTTTTCCCATATTTTTATTTTGTCTATATAGTTTTATTTCAGGGATCTCTTTTAAGAGATTTTTTAACAAATCAAATGTCCCATCAATAGAATAGTCATCAACAACAATCATTTCTCGTTCAAACCCATCTGGAAGTTGAGCTTTGGATACTTTTCTAATAATCTCGCAAATAGTATAACGCTCATTATAAGCAGGAATTAAAATTGAGATTTTCATATAGCCTCTGTTTGTTTCTACCAAGGTTAATGTTCATTCAACACCGACTTTTCCAGCCCGCCAGTGTGATCTTCTGTTAGCTATTAAAGCATCTAAATGGATGCAGGAATAACATTTCATGTATCGGATATTTAGACTGCAAAGATGCTATTTCTTCATTAAAATATGTTTTAATGTAATTTTCCATTCAAAACAATTTAAGGAATTTAATTCAGGGTGTTATGGTATTTCTCTGCCATAAACTAAAAAAATCTTTTTCATAGATGATATGAAAAAAATTGTTCAATTTGTTCTTGTCGTTTTTGTCGATCTCCCAACCTAAAAGATATTGAATAGATGGATATTCCAACCAATTTATGGTTTCTGCTCTATATGCGATTTGATCCAAGGGTGGAAACCGAGGTATGGTATTTTTAAACTTTATAGGGAAATAATCAAGACCTGTTTCGTAATTACCAATATCAACACATCTATTAAAAATACCGCAATATGAAGCCCCGTGCATTAAGACATCAACTCGAGGCCATCCGGCGTTAGGGTCTCTTTTTTTATAGGTCATTACATAGGCGCCTTTGGGTAATCCTGCGTTTAAGCCGCTTAAGAATTTCTCAACCTTAACACTTTGATGCCATAGTATACCTGTGTTAAATACAAAAGAAAGTATTGCAACAGATGCGATAGAAACCAGAACAAATCGTCCAGAGAAAAGTTTTTTATTAATTCGCAGTAAAGGCAACAAAATAATAAAAATCACCCAGGGTAACCGCTGATTAAAAAAATCACCGCCCCCGAAGCGAAAGGGTGTAACAAAATAGATTAAAAGTAAAAAACAAGATAAACAGATAAGGACCTTATCTGAAGCCGAGAAATCTCTAATCTTTACCCACCCTGTATCTGGATCTTTAAATAATATATATACCGATAAAATAAAGAAAGACAAAAAAAGACCGGCAAATAAGAAACCAGGCAACATCTGCCAGGATGAAAAAGTGACCGTAGAAAAGAAAAAAAGATCATTTCTCAAATAAATATAACGCGGAAGAGAACTCAGGTAAGAAAAATCAGGGATAAAACTTTTTGTACTTTTCGCCAAATAAAGGAACAAGACAAAGAGAGACGGAGAAATAATGATTGTAAGTTTTATTTGATCAAAAACAGCTCGTTTGAATCCTTTAGATTGTACAATGGTGATACAGAATAAAGATAATAGGAATAATATGAAAGGAATTATATGAAAATAAAATATAATTAACCCTACTAAATTGAGAAATATAAATTTACAGACCGTGGAACGATTACGAATTTTCCAGCTTACTGAAAAAGCAATCAAAAAAAGGGGAACGGTTATCACATAACTGTAGAATCCCATCATTAAATTAAAGTTGAATATAACCGGAAAAACAAAAAAAATGAAAAGTATGGATCTCTTGTTAAAAGTATCGAGAAAAAAATATGTGCTGATCCCTAAAAGTACAATATAAATAGAAATAAATATTTTTTCTACAATTAGAGGGGGGAAAAACTGCAGCAAAGGATAGGAAAGAAGCGTAAAAGCAAGATTTGGGACTGCATGCAACTGGCAGGTGAAAAAACTCCCCCATTCCCCGCCTCCGTTCAACAGGTCTTTAAGGATAACAAGGTTGTATATGTGACTGGGACCGTCCTGAGAGGGGAAATAAGGCAAAAACCAAACAAAAGCGATGTGAACACAGAGAAAAATTGTGTAGCCAAATAGAATTTTTGGATATAATTTATTGTTCATCCATTTTTTCCATCTGAAATTAAATAGGACACAGATTTTCGCAAACCCGCCTGCCATGCGAGGCACAAGCGGGCAGGTATGCACAGATAATATTATTATTTATAAATTTTAAAAGACAATCTGTGCCCACCTGCCCGCTCGTACCCCAGGCCGCCTGGCCTTGGTTGGCGATCGAGCTTGCAATGCCAGGCGGATCTGTGTCCGGAAAATGAAATTATTAGATCGAAATAATTAATGATCCCTGATAACTTGGACTGGTTTCCTATCATGTATCAGGATTAAAAGCGAATTGCGAAACAACCACCCCTCCAAAATATTTTTTTTGAATAATTGAAAATCCATTTCGTCTAAGCCAATTCTCAAGAATATTTTGCCCTGCTTGAGCCTTTGGCATTGTCCTTTCCTTGACCGGTATATCTCTTGCGATTAAAATAATTTCATCTTTTTTATTTTTTAGCGAAATATTATGTTCTCCTAAAAGCGCCTCTAATTTAAGCCCTTTTGGTAGGAGGGGTAGCAAGATGGCTTTCTTTCCAACAGGATAAAATGAAAATGGGGCTAAAAGATAATCTCGATTATCTGGCTTTTTAGACCATTCCCAATCTCGTTGCTCCATTAAACCCGGCCATGCCAGAACAGGTCTATTATTAGATGTATTGTTAACATTGATATAGTCAGTAGCTGCTCTCCAGTCCTCAAGTGGTTTCGGGCTGACAATACTTCCGAGAATGAATAGCATGCTGAAAGCTACAACTGCAATTATTCTTGCTCTTTCAGGCTCCATAGCTATAATGATACTTGCAATGACAAGTGCTACTGCCGAAGAGGACCAACAGAAATAACGATAGAGAAAGAGTGAATTACCGCTTATTATCGAAGTTACAAACCAGAACAATGCTGGAAAAAAAAACCAGATCAGGAAAAACAAAAACGGTTTAGAAATGAAAGCCGTTTTTCTCCAATACATTTTTTTTTCAATTATCCGGGTAATTAGAAATGCCGCAATTAAAGGAATAAATACCCCCAGAGGAAACCAGGCATAGATCAGATTTATCATCGACGGAATTGTCGGTATGGACAACAATCCTTTTTTTTTAATTAAGAGCATAAGTTGGTATGCATTGGGTAAAAGGCAAACGACAACCAATCCAAATGTCAAAAAGAGCTTGCTGAATGACACTTTTGATCCGTTTTTTATATTTATGAGAAAATAGCAAAAATGTACAAATAATATCGGTGCGAACAAAATATGTGCATAACAAGTAGCTGCTGATGCAAGGATATAAGTAAGTTGATGCCTGGTTTGACCCGTCTTTATCCACAATACAAAACAAAAAACTGATAAAATAGAAAGCATCACGGCCAACTCATACGGCCGTGCCGAACAACCGCCTCCGCTCAACTGCCCTACCAAAGCCCATAAACTGATAAAACCCAGCGCTAAAATCAAACCTCCTTCCCGATTAAAAAACAAAAGGCCAAGTTTATACAAAAAAATGCAGGCGACTATCAGGGAAATTAACGACGGGAGCCGAAGAACCCATTCGGTATGACCAAGGACTTGGATAAAACACCAAACAATGAGATAATAAAACGGACTTTGCCCCTGGAAGTGAATAACGCGGTAAAAAAGGTCCCGGAGTCCGTCCTTGATAACCCAATAAGTAATGGTCTCGTCGATCCAAAGACTTCGAGTCATACTTGGGATGAAAAATAAAATAAAAAAAATTAGGATCAGAACGAAAAAAAGCTTTTCTTTAAATGAATTTTGGGAAAAACGGATAAAATCATTTTTTAATTGATCGAATTCCTTTATACTCATCATTCCAACATTCCATTATGCCATCATTCCAATTGTGTGCGAAGCGAACCAACTTGATTTTTTCGTTCCAGTATTGAAATCCAATAATCTGATTGCGGTGACCCTATCCTGTTGGGCGCCCAATGGTATAGAGGTTTTGCATCCACATAATCAACCAGTCCCACTAATGTGTAGTATTTTGCATGATATTCTTGAAACCATGGATATAAAAGCTTGTGCGCCTCAGGATGCTCCCCCCAAGAATAATTAAAATTTATAAAAACCATGAATTTCGGCTGAGCTAATTCAATTTCTCTAATCATTTCCTCCTGCATTTGCAGGGCAAATCTATGTTTTTCCGCCAGACCGTACATATAAATATGTCCGGTAGCAGATTGTCTGCCGGAATAAAAGTATATTTGCGGTTCAGAGCCGATCACCGCGATCCTATCATTCTCTTTTGTGTGTTCACGGATGAATCGAGCAATTTTAACAGATTCAGAAAATGGATGATGCTCAAAGATTTTACGGCTGATCTCCATGGGTGTCATTTGAAATAAAAATTGCCGTTGTTGGTAAACCGAAATTGTCAGGCAAATGAGCGCAAGCAAAATCGGAAAACCATATTGAGCAAAACGAAATGGGGAATTCGACAGCTTATTCGCTAAAGTACTGATCGCTACACCTGCAAGGAGTGCGGCTGCCGGCAATGTAAATACGAAATAATGTGGACGAAAGTAAAAGCCGGGACAAATTGCTAAAAACGAGGAAAAAGCAAAAGCCGATATAAATATCGACTTGTTCTTCAATCGCTTGTCCCAAATCAGAGCGGCCAACCCAAAATACACCAATACCCAAATCAGGGAGTTCGATTTAATAACACTTACTGTTCGATATAGAAAAATAGACCATATTCGCTCAATCGGCACTTGAGAAATATAAACCCCTGCATACTTAACTGTCCAAAACCAGAACTTTTGGAACAATCCGGTAAAAACAAATACCAGGCAAGTTAGACCATACGGTAAGACTGCTCCTAAAGTAAAAAGTACACATCGTGATACCAAAGCAAACCAATCTACTGAAGGCTCTCGCATCTGATCAATCAGAATGTACAGCCCTCCAAAGGCAATAAACACCGCACCGTGCTGTTTTATTAAAAAGCCGATGCCCAACAGCAGCCCGCTAAAAAATAGTAACCACGATTGATCGTCATCCAGCGCACGCAGTAACAGGAGCAGGCCACCTACAACCGGTAAAATTACGAAATGTTCTGCATTAGCAAAAACGCCTTGCACTGACTGACTAATAGACAATACGGCAAAACTCGCTGCTGCCACCACTCCTGCCAATGAATCGATCATTCGTTTTGCCAACATAAATATCAAAACAATGGTGGCGGCATTGATTAAAAGCAGGCCTAAATGAATGCCTTTAATCGTTTGTCCGAACAATGCTAATATACCTGCATATGTGGCATAGATACCCGGCAGTTTCATGCTATACATCTGTTGATAGGGAAGGATGCCTTGTAAGAGCAACTGCCCGCCATAGGCATACTCTCCCTCATCACGCTGAAGCGGAACGTCCAATAGCCTATAACGAATGAACGCCGAAAATAATAAAACCGTCAACAACACTACCCAAGCTAAATAACGGGTTAACGGCTGTTCCACTCGTTGATGCAAGGTTCCCACACTTTTCACTATATTACTTGATTATTTAAAAATTTGATTAAAAGAATGTTATTATCCACTGGAGATAAACCACTGAGACGTTGCATTTAGAAGAAAATAGGGAAAATCTCCCCAAATGAAAAAAATAGAGATTAATAGACAAATAGATATCTGAACCGGTTTCTTAAATGGATTGATTATGAAATAAGAAACAATACCGTAAAAAGGGACGATTACAGGAAAGAAATACCTTCCCTGTAATGCTAAATCAAGTGAACGGTAGTACGTGTAGATTGGGTAGTTTACAAATTGCATCAAAATGATTGTGTAAAAAAAGCAAATAAAAAAAGCGTCTGTAATTCTGCCATCTGTGTGTCTGGGTTTCCAGTAACAAAAAAAAAGTCCGATGGAAAAGAGAAGAATAAACTGATAAACTACCTCATAGTAAAGATTCTTGTAAAGAACTTTGTGGCCCACGATACCAATCGACCGCTGAAGCATGAGCATCATCCAGCGATACGCGTATTTAATCCGGCTAATAGGGGATGACTTTTTAAAAATATCTGACTTTGCTATTTTAAGCAACGCCAAAGATGTGAGGCGGTCTCCATAATGTTGTATTTCTTTGGTCTTTTCAACAGCTTCCTCATAATTCAAACGTCCTGTTTTGTATAAAGAAACAATTCTATTTCGCGCATAAAGGCGGTGTTTCATAGCTTGTTCTTCTGTTAAAACCTGATTTGCATGAGGTATGATTTTCCCAAAACGAATCAAATTCCCTAAATAAAGATTCACATTCAAAGCCAATAAAATAAGTGCTATCCCTAATAAAGCCATTTGTCCAAAACCAAGAGAACGCAGAACTTTTATAAGATTATAAAATATATTTTTTAGTTGTTTTCGTTGGCGAAATATTAAAATTCCAAGATACGCTAAAATGAGGGGGAGATAAGATACTTTGGTTAAAGCACCCCCAAGAATAGAAATTACAAAAATGAGAAAGCTGCTGGTGTTCGTATTTTGAAAAAACAGGTGGAGGTAGTAAAGGGCTGTTACAGCGAAAAAATTGGTCATGTTATCATAAGATACAGCGGCTCCCAGAAAACTGAACATCGCGGTATTTGTGATCAAAATAACAAATAATAGATGGCAGATACGGTTAGGGGTGACCAGTCGTATCCATTTATACCCGTAAACCACTGTACCAAAAGAGAGAAGACAGTTAATAAAACGCAGAAAAACCAGATCAGAAACAGGGAAAAAATTCAATTTGAGGCATTTCCCCATTAGAAAATAGTAAAGATAAGGAATGTGGGTAACGAGACCCAAAGAGTAAGTTTCTTCCGAATTTTTTGGAAGAAGCAAGGTTTTGGAAAAAACCTGACAAAGAGCGAATCGAGTCGTTTCGTCCGGTGGAGCGTAATGTGAAATATGCGATGCAAAGAAAAATAGCCGAAAAAGGAAATAACCAAAGGCTATAAAAATAAAAACATTGCCGGCATTTTCTTGAAAATATTTTTTTATTGTCGGTAGCTCCATTTATAGAAAGAGGTTTGAAAGTTTGTTTTGGTTACTATGCTATTTTAATTCTTTTCAATAGGTTATCATGATCAAATAGATTGCAATCATCACATTCTGATTTACATTAAACCCTAGCGTTGCAAAAGTCGAGGGTGCTGCAGATCCAAGGCGTAAAGGGTGCAGCTGTAGTAATTTACCACAAACCCTTGACAACGCAGGTCGAAGATCCCGCGAATAGCGGGGAGATGCGGTGCCATCGGCTTTCCCGTAGGGCAAATAACATGGCTGCTTCTCACTGATTTCAGGATGCCATCTGGAGTTCATTCCAGCAGAAAAGTTAAAAAAGGTTGAATGGCTTGTAATTATTAGTTTTAAACCCATTTTGTCATGTTATTTATGCAACCATGGGGTAAACATAGAGAAAGGAGGTTTTAGTGTCAAGAAATTATGTTCTACGCTCAAATGTGGTGTCACTTAAATTATCCCTGATCAGCCTTGTTTGTAAACCCCTTGACAATATAAACAGGCTTGAAATGAGCTAATACACACTGACTGGGCTATTCAAAAAAAATATTTGACAAAAAAGTATTGATTATGTTATGAGTACTATCATTACTCATAAAGAGGGCAAGTTTGGAAAATCTATTTACAGGGCTCATATCATCAAAAACCAGAATCAAACTATTGGTTCGGTTTTTCTTTAATCCCCAGACCAGGTCTTACCTGCGGGAGCTTGCCAAAGAGTTCAATATATCCACAAACTCGGTCCGTAAAGAGCTCAATCAGCTCACTAAAACTAATCTCCTTAAATGTGAGAAAAACGGTCGTCAAATCCAATATATGGCTAATCAGGAACACCCTCTTTTTCCGGAACTTAAATCCATGGTCGGTAAAGTCATGGGTATTGATCATGTCATCGATGACCTTGCCGGCAGACTGGGAGAGCTGGAAAGGGCTTACCTGATCGATGATTATGCCGAGGGTAAGGATTCCGGCATTATTGACCTGGTGCTGGTGGGAAATATTGATCCGTATCACCTTGATGATTTGAGCAGAAAAAGTGAACGATATATAAAACGGAAAATCCGTTCCCTGGTATTGAGCCGGGATGAATACAAGGAATTCGAGCCTAAGATAAAATCAATTCCGCACATATTGATCTGGGAAGCAAAGACAAGGTAAAAAATGAATGAACAGGCATTAAGAGATGTCGTCAAAAAAGGTGAGTCCGACACTGTCGAATTCAAGACCTCTTTTGACAAAGAGGCAATAGAAACATTGGCTGCCTTTGCAAACACGAAAGGCAGCACCATTGAATTCTTTAATCCTGGCAATCTGCCGGAAGGATTAACCATAAATCAATTGATCCGAGGAGACTATTCTCCTTCCATTCGAAATAAGCAAATCGCAACAGTATTTAAAGAAGGTGGAATAATAGAAAAATATGGATCGGGAATCAAAAGAGTTCTCGAAGCATTTAACAAGTACGAATTGCCCCAACCGGTTTTTAAAGAGACCCAGAAAGGTTTTAAAGTTACGGTTTTCAAAACCACCCAGAAAACCACCCAGAAAACCACCCAGAAAACCACCCAGAAAATTCAAACGCGAGATCAAATCCTCGAACTTCTAAGTAAAAACCCAAAGATGACACGAGAAGGTCTCGCCAGAGCTCTAGAAAAAAGCCCGAACACGATTAAAGGGCATATAGTTAAATTAAAGGCCGATGGAAAATTAAAACGTATTGGTAGCGATCGAAATGGGTATTGGGAAACGAAAAAGAAATAGATTAAGTAACGGTTTTGATATTTGTGATCCCTGTTGATTTTAGACAGGCTTTTAAACAAAAAAAAACCATACAAATCAATAGGATAAATTATTATTTTAGTGTTATTGAGGGGGCGGAGCTGGGTAAATGCCAGACAAAGAACTTATAATTGAGGCTGGCCGCACAGAGCGTCTATACTGGAAAGACCTGTGGAACTATCGGGAACTGTTTTATTTTTTAGCCTGGCGCGATATTCTTGTCAGGTATAAACAGACCGTTATCGGAATTCTCTGGGCACTGCTTCGGCCTTTGTTGATAATGCTGGTCTTTACTATCGTTTTCGGCAAACTGGCAAAACTGCCTTCTGAAGGAGTGCCCTACCCCATACTGGTTTTTGCTGCCATGCTCCCATGGCAATTCTTTGCAAATGCTTTTTCAGAATCAAGCAACAGCTTAATCGGTAATGCCAACCTCATTTCAAAGGTATATTTCCCACGTCTTGTCATACCCACAAGCTCTGTAATTGTCAGTTTTGTTGATTTTCTCATATCAGGCATCATCCTCATCGGCCTTATGTTCTGGTATAATTTCTGGCCATCCTGGAGACTTATCGCCCTGCCCGCCCTAATCATTGTTGCATTCGCCGCTGCCATGGGAGCAGGACTGTGGATTTCTGCGCTAAACGTCAAATACCGGGATTTCCGCTACATCGTCCCCTTTATCGTTCAGTTCGGCCTTTATGTTTCGCCGGTGGGTTTCAGCAGCAGTGTTGTTCCCGAACAGTATCGTCTTTTATACTCCATTAACCCAATGGTCGGCGTAATCGATGGTTTCCGCTGGGCTATTCTCAGAACTGATGTTCCATTTTACCTCCCTGGTTTTTTACTATCCATAGGACTTGTTGCATTATTATTTGTGGGAGGACTCTGGTTCTTCCGAAAAACAGAACGTACTTTCGCCGATATTATTTAATACAATGACTGACACAATAATCCGGGTCGAAAATCTCGGTAAAAAATATCTGATAAAACATCAGCAACAGGGCGGCTATACCGCCTTGCGGGATGTTATTACTGATAAAGTGAAGTCTCTTAGCAAGAGAATAATTTCTCCATGGAATCATATACAATCATCGACATACTCAACAACAGAGGAATTCTGGGCGCTCAAGGATATATCCTTTAAAGTAAAGCAAGGTGAAGTTGTCGGTATTATCGGTCGCAATGGCGCAGGCAAATCAACATTACTTAAGATCCTTTCACGAATTACAGAACCTACCAAGGGACGTATCCGTATCAATGGAAGGGTGGCCAGTCTTCTTGAAGTCGGCACAGGATTTCATCCTGAGCTGACCGGACGCGAGAATATTTTTCTCAATGGCGCTATCCTGGGAATGGGAAAAACCGAGATTAAAAGGAAATTTGACGAAATCGTAGCCTTTGCTGAAATTGAAAAGTTTTTAGACACGCCAGTCAAGCGTTACTCCAGTGGTATGTATGTGCGTCTGGCTTTTGCTGTAGCCGCGCATCTGGAACCGGAAATTCTGCTGGTGGACGAAGTGCTTGCTGTGGGTGATGCACAGTTTCAGAAGAAGTGCCTGGGGAAGATGGGTGAGGTTGCTGAGGAGGGGCGGACCGTGTTGTTTGTGAGCCATAATATGGGGGCTATTTCACGGTTATGCAACCGTGCACTTATGCTGAATGAAGGAGAAATAGAAAAAGATGGCCTGTCAGTAGATGTCATTTCGGAATATCTTCAATCAGGAACTAAAGGGGGACAGCATTTTTTGCGGTCTGCTGATCCTACTGTTCCTCTCTGTCTTCTTGAAGCAAAAGTGTTCTTTTCAGAGGCTAACACAGTAGCTGATTCATTTCCACGCCACAAGCCTATCACCGTTTGGATGAATTATAAGGTGAACCGGAAAATATCCTCAGTACATGTTTTTTCGCACATATTAACTTCTGATGGAACAATTGTCTTCTTAACAGGAGATACGGACACAAAACAAAGCAATCTGGGGCTACGTAAGCAGGGAACGTATATATGCCAGTATCAAATTCCGGCGAACATACTTAATGAAGGGGCATATAGCGTTAATATATCTTTTGGTATTCCATATGGGGTAACTTTCCAAGCCAATCATCATATCTTGACATTTAGAGTTGTTGATGTTGATACAACTGAATGTTACCTCCACAAGGGGCGTAGTGGTGTGGTCTGGCTTAACATACCTTGGGAATATTCCGCTAATATGATTTTGGAGGAATGATTTATGCTGGGATTTTTACGAAATGTGAAAAAAACTATGGGTAAAATGAATCCCTTTAGGTTACAAGCATCAAATTATTTAAGTACTATTCAAAAAGAAGACAGGGCTGATAAAAAAACACAAGAAGATTTACAGGCTAAGTTAGCACTAAATCCTTTAGATCTACATGTGCAAGAAATGGCTGTAAGGCTTCGTATCAAGCGCTATAACAAAATTAGGGAAAAGTTGCAGCGAGAATTAGCTAAAGGAAATGATTTTTGCAAAATGATAAATTTTCCCAGGTTTTCTATGCAGTTAGATACATCAGATGGAGGTAGTATTTATACAGTTGCATGCTATCTCACGAATCTGCTTGAACCTGTTGAAATTTCTGCTTTTGGAGAGATGATTTGCCGGAATCCCGACAGCTTGGTTATTGATGTCGGAGCTAATTACGGATTGTATACCCTTTATGCTTGTGATTTGGCACGCTACAATATTGTTTATAAAATTGTTGCAGTCGAGCCCGATAGGCGAGTTTTCCAAAAATTGTCTAAGTCCATACATGACAATGGCTTCGATGGTAAAGTGACTTTAATAAACAAGGCGGTTTCAGATATAGATAACCAACAAGTTGATATTTTTATCAACAGTGTTGCTTCTGTAGACAATCGAACTATTTCCAACGGGGGAATCAATTTTGTTGATCACTACATAGTAGAAACAATTAATATAGATTCAATTGTTGCCGAAGTTGAACAAAATATATGCAAACCCAAAAATATCATTATCAAAATGGATATTCAGGGAAATGAACCCAGAGCTTTCTATGGCATGTTAAACACAATGAAGAATTATTCATCCATTGCTATTCTATTTGAGTTAGATCCTTCACATATTACATCCGCAGGGATAGATCCCTATCAGTTTGCTAATGAGTTATTCGCAGCAGGTTTCGACCGGTATGTTGATGTTAATGAGACGCTTCAGTCGCTACGCTCTTTGAATAGCATTGATGATTTGACGAAGACTATCAGGCATTGTAAATCTATGGGGAAAAATGATCCAAGAAGGTATACCACTATTCTTGCTTATCGTGGAATGATTGGTCCTAAAGCTTTGGAAATGCACCGGTAACCTCGTATCTGCATATTTCCAAACTATGTTCAGAATAAATCATATATTATCTTCATAAGCGCTTGGATTTTGGCTTTTTAGACGTAACCTTGCGATACGTTCGTGAGAAATCGATTTTCTACCATTTGACATTCCCGTAAAAGTGCAACTAACCATTAAAAGAAAGTGGGGTGCGTTTTTGGATAGCAAATTTTCAAATACTTTAATTGTGGGCGCAGGAGCAATGGCGATCAACCACCACTTGCCGAGATTCATTGATGTTTTGGGATGCAAACACATTGATATTCTGGAAACAAATCCTCAGCGGCGTGCTGAATTAATTAAACGTTTTGACAGGGATGCCAAAATTGAACTAATTGATCAATTACCTGACCCGAAAGACATTTATGATCTCGTGCTTATTTCTACTCCCCCCAAATTCCATGTTGAATATTTTGAATTATTACAAGCAAATGCAGGTGTGTTTTTGATAGAAAAACCAATGACAATGAATGCCGATGAAGCACGGATAATTTGTCAAATAGCCAGTGAAAAAGAAAAAAAAGTCTTTGTACATTTAATACGACGTACTCTGAAGGCATACACTTTGATTAAGACATTATGGGAATTGAGGCTTTTTGGAGAGCTTAAAAGTGTACGTTTGTTTGAGGGTGGAGTGTTTGACTGGAATGCTGTATCCATGGGGTCGTTTAGTAATGAATTGAACGGCGGAGGTGTTTTAATGGATACCGGTCCTCATGCGATCGATCTCCTTTTTCAGGTATTTGAAAATATAGAACTTGTCGAATCCAGAATGGATGCCTTAGCACCGGCGATAGAAGCGAACTGTGTCCTAAAATTGAGTGCTGATAAGGGAGTCCCTGTATTATTGTCTTTAACCCGCAATCGAAATTTTTCAAATGAAACAGTATTTGATTTTGAAAATGCTGAAGTAAGGGCAGGCGTACGAAACAACAACATTAAAGTGAACTTAAAACATGATGTTTCTTTCATAGCTGTCCCCACTGATATTACCTCGAATCAGTGTGTTAATTTTAGCTCCTTAATAGATGATTATTATAATAAATACCTCCTTTCAGGGATAAACAACGATGTAGCCCCTGAGGATTCTCTTAAGATTGCAGAGCTGATCGATGCCGCCTATTCCAATGCGGAATTGATCAGGGAGGGCTTCTGATAATGAAGATAGCACTAATTGGCGGAACGGGGTTCATAGGGTATAATTTTGTTCAGTTGATTTTGAAAGATAAATCGATAACACCTATTGTGTATACCACAGCTCCGAAGAGCTTGGTAAATATTGCGCGCCATAAAATTGATATAAGATATGTGCCATACCTATCGATGAATTCATTCAAGCTTGACGGTGATATTGAATATGTCATAAATTTCTCTCATCCATTTGGCGAAAGAGATGGGCTTACTATTGATGAGCAAATCAACGTTATCGTCAAATTCTTAGTAAAATTCCTGAAACTTAATAGTCGTACTAAATTAATTCATATCAGTAGCATGTCTGTTTATGAACCATTTGCTAATCAGACTGAATTTAATGAAGACAGCTCGCTAAAACCACCCAAACATGATTCTTACGCATACTCCAAGCTAACATTTGAAAAAGAATTGTTAAAGTTTATCGAGCCATCAAGGATATTAATCCTGCGCCCTACGATTGTTTATGGCCCTTATTGCCGGCCATGGACAGATAACATTATGGCCTCATTTAAGTCTGGAGATGTGGGTTATAATTCAATGGATGGGTTGATTCAGCCATTGTATGTAACGGATTTATCAAGGTTTTTAGTGAAACAATTAAATGATTTCTCATCTGGAATATTTAATATCGCAGGGAATGAAAAAATAAAGTGGCTGGATTTTTTTGAGCATTTTGAGGATATTGTACAGCACGGAAAACTGATAAAGATTGTTCGTCAGGATAGTGAAATCAAAGATTACAAATTAGTTGATGATATAAAGTCGGTAGGCGCAATATTGATGAAAGAACCTTCTTTTAACCGACTCGCAAAACCTGTAACTCGCTTTTTACCCAAGTGGACGAAAAGTTACTTAACTACCTGTCTAAGAAATGTTGAAAGGAAGGATGATAAAAAAAGTGCTATTTTAAACAATTCATACAATAAACCATTTTTCAAGCAGGACCGCCTGGTTTCCAGACAACAATTTAATAGTAAATATAACAACTTTAATTTTACAGACATGTCAGCAACACGGGAGGTCCTTGTTGATTATTTTTTGTATAGATTCACTGACAAAATATTTGGTTTAAACGAAAGTGATGGAAAGACATGACAAAGGGTTCGGATTCGCAAATTGTAATAGAAGTATTGAAAAAAAATTCGCCTCTGTTCCAATTGAAAAGTGGAACAGGTCGACTTAAGAGCTCCGAGGATTTTTTTTCCAAATTTGCCAGAAGAACTGATGAGTACGAACGTGCTTCTCATTCTGTTTCCCTGGAAGTTCTTGAATATATTTCAAGAAAAAGGCCTAATATCTCTCTAGAGACTGGCGCAGGATGGTCCACATGTGTTTTTGCAGCTTGTTCTGATAAACACGTCTGCATCAATCCAGACATAACCTCAAATGAGATAATTCAACGGTTTTTACGAAAATATAAAATTAATACAGGAGAGCTGATTTTTCTCAATGAAACGTCAGACTCAGCCTTACCAAAATTGGACAAATCATACAAAATTGATGTCGCCTTAATAGATGGGAATCACTCTTTCCCTATACCGGTTATCGATTGGTACTACATTGATCTACATTTAAAAAAGGATGGGATAGTTATAGTTGATGATTCTCATATTCGATCTGTTGCTGTACTATGTGATTACCTCTCAAAAGAAAAGGGTTACAAGAAATTGGCTAATATCGGAAACGCAATAGTGTTTAGAAAAAACGTAGAGGAAAGAGTTTTGGGTTGGGCGGACCAACCATATAACAAGATTGAATACAAGAACAGGAATCATTACGCAGTTTCTATTACGAAAAAGATCATGAATTGCCTATCTCGTTGGTTATGAAGCATATAATGCACATGGACGCTCAATTGGCACGTTTTTTTTACCCTGAAGGTTTGCGGAATTTCTGTTTCCTGGCCTGATTTCACAAGATAAGTGTAAATTATGAAACATAAATATTATCCATTTTCATCCTTGGAATGGCGACTTTATGATATCGCTTCATCAATTGGTAAGAGAAACCTTTTTTATAAGGCTTATTATCTTGCAAAATCCCAAAGAACGGATCTGAAGGCATTCAGAAATATCCATAATGGACAGAGATGTTTCATTCTTGGTGGCGGTCCATCTCTACTTAAGATTGATCCGGCACCATTAAAAAACGAGATCACTTTTGGGGTAAATTGCATTTTCTTAATATATGATTGGTTGGGAATCCATCCAACATACTACGCAGTTGAGGATTGGCTTGTCTATGAAGATCGTTCTAATGACATTAAAAAATTTGTTACTGGATCAAAATGTTTTTTTCCGCTGCAATTTCGAACGGAGAATTTTCATAGAGGAAATCATAGATACTTTCGGGCCATATATGATTTTGATGTTAAAGACGGATGGCCAAATTTTTCAAGAAACGCTAGCAAACTTGTCTGGATAGGAGGTACAGTAAGCTATGTTTGTATGCAGTTAGCATATTATATGGGTTTTTCTGAAGTGTATTTAATCGGTTTTGACCACAAGTATACAAAACCTGCCAATGTCATAACGGATGGAACCGAATGGACATCACAGGGCAATGATCTTAATCATTTTCATCCGGGTTATTTTGGAAAGGGCAAAAGATGGCATGACCCAAGAGTTGACCGGATGGAAATGGCATATAAAAAGGCAAAAAAATGCTTCGAGTCAGACGGTCGTAAAATATTCAACGCAACTGTTGAAGGATGTTTGGAAGTCTTCGATCGGGTTGATTATAGGACTTTATTCTAATTATCATGTTAATATCGTAATAAAGTGTAATTCACGTGCAAGAAAATAAAATCATAATAAGTATTGTAGTTTGTTGCTACAATGCATCAAAGCGGATTTCAGATACTGTATATGGTTTGGTAAATCAATCAGCTCTAAAAGAAAAATATGAAGTCATTGTTGTTGATAATAACTCGGATGACTATGGAGACTTATTTAAAGTTATAAAAAAAATTGATTTTGGAGAGTGCAATTTCAAGATAATCCGGGAAATGAACCTTGGATTATCATATGCGAGAAACCGAGGTGTAAAAGAAAGTAAAGGAGAATATGTCTATTTCATTGATGATGATGCTGTGCCATGTGCGCAATTGGTGGATGCTTATATTAAGGCAATTACCGATAATGATCCTGATGTCATCGGCGGCAATATTGTCCCTTTCTTTGAAGTAAAGCCGCCAACGATTTTAGACTCGTCAGTTTGGGAGCAATGGAGCATAAAGTATTTTGGCGAAGCAGACAGATGGTTGATCGATGGGGATTATTTTTTAGGAACGAATGTAGGTGCAAAGCGAAATATTCTGCTCAATCATCAATTTGATCCAGCCTTGGGCAGGAAGGGCACTCTTTATTTTGGCGGGGAAGAGTGGTACCTAGGAGATAAGAAATTCACGCGCAGATTTGTTGCGAAGGCTTTTGTCTTTCATAAAGTATCTGCAAAAAAAGTGGAAATGCAATATTTCATTGGATTGAACATTGCATGGCACATACAGATGAATCGGGACTATAAATTGATTAGTATTTTAAAAGATATTATGTGGATAATAAAGAAAAATATCAAAAAGAGTTTGTCATTGATGAGATACGACCTGGCTTTGAAATACAATGTTTATAAAAAGCTAAAAGATGTTTAGCTGTCTGAGTATCGACATTTTCCTGATTCCATGTTTCATTCAGATTGTTCTGTTCCAGTTGTATTGAAGCACAAACTCAGAACAGATTAACTGTAAATATTCAGGCGGGTGAGCTAGAAATTACGCAGTAAGCCACCCGAGATTTGGCTGTTGTTCCTTGAAATATGAACTGATCCCATCAACAAGGATTGGAAACACGGGCTGAGCTTTAATTCGGCATGTCTGTTTGATTGACGAGATACGTTCGACCCATCGGTTTCCTTTGTCGCTTTGGGTTCCATTGCTGCGCTTTGGCCATATGACACCGAACCTTAAGGCACGTTCGGCCCGATTATTGGTAGGATCAACGCCGTTTTCTTCGAGAACGACCCATAGCGAGTCCGATAGAGATGTGCAGAGTTTTGAAGAATGGTCTTGGCTTGGTCGCCAAAAATTACAGGGGTTATGCAAAGCTCTCGCCTTTACATAATTGTCAATTTTTTATCTATTTCGATTAGAAATCTCTGTAGCAAAGAAGAGTGAATCTTCCGCTGCGTGGATCAAACATAAGTAATAGGTAAAACTATGCTGAAGGTTTTATAATCTATGAAGGTTACAGCTCTTCTGCCCATGAAAGCCCATTCGGAAAGGATTCCCAATAAAAATATACGTTTTTTTGCAGGCCTGCCTCTATATCACTGTATAGCGGAGATACTCGAATCTTCATTACTTATTGATGAGATTCTTATCAATACTGACAGTGGTCAAATCGCAGAGGATGCCCACAGACATTTTGCAAAAGTAAAAATTATCGATCGTCCTGTAAATCTGCGGGGAGATTTTGTTTCAATGAATGATATTATTGCTCACGATATCCAGTCTACTGAAGCTGAACATTTTCTTCAGACTCACAGCACAAATCCCCTATTAACTAAAGAAACGCTTGAAAGGGCAATACGAAAATATTTCAGCATTCTTCCTGAATATGACTCTCTGCTTTCAGTCAGCAAAATTCAAAGTCGTCTTTACTGGGCATCCGGAGAACCTGTGAATCATAATCCTAATGAATTACTTCGCACACAGGACCTCCCTCCTCTTTTCGAAGAAAATTCAAACATCTATCTATTTTCTAAAAAGTCATTTTTTGCAGCAGGTAACAATCGAATTGGCCTTAACCCTAAAATGTTTATCATGGATAAGGCAGAAGCCATTGATATTGACAACAAAGAAGACTGGAAGCTGGCAGAAGCTTTATTTAACTTGCGGGAAAACCAATGAAGCAACAGAAAAACCTGGACAAAGAACCAAGAGCTACAATTAATCCCTATCTAACTGCTGCCGAGATCTTATTCCGACGTTTCCTTTGGGATCTGCACCCATACTCATGGATATCAAGAAAGAAAATCAGAACATGGGCAAATAGATTTACGGGACAGAAAGCGATTATTCTGTGTAACGGCCCCAGCCTAAACCGAATTGAATTTGATGAGCTAAAAAAATATCAGGTGTTTACTTTTGGTCTGAATAAGATCAATTTACTGTTTTCAAAGACCGAATTTCGTCCCTCTGTCATTGTTGCGGTAAATCCCCATGTCATTAAGCAGAACGCTGACTTTTATAACGAAACGGTTCTTCCACTATTTCTCGATTCTAATTCCAAGAAGTGGGTTAGGTTTCGTGATAATATTTGTTTTATTCACTCAGCAAATGTTAGGAGCGGAAGATTTGCGAAAGATTGTTCGATATCAGTCAATCAGGGCTCCACGGTGACATATGTTGCCATGCAACTTGCATTCCATATGGGGTTCAAAAATGTTGCCCTGGTAGGCTGTGATCACTCATTTGCTTCGAAAGGCCCAGCACATAAAACAATCCTTTCTGACCAACAAGACTCTGATCATTTTGATCCCAATTACTTTGGAAGAGGACTAATGTGGCAGTTGCCGGATATTCTTGGTTCAGAATTACATTACGAGGCTGCAAAAAATATCTTTGAAATGTATGGAAGAAAAATTGTTAACTGTACTGTTGGGGGTAAGTTGGAAATTTTTGATCGGCAGCTCCTTCATGAATTCATAAATATTTAAATTTCTTTTATGAGGAACAAATGAATCTTAAAGATAAGCTTAATAATAAAGAACTCACTATTGGTTCTTGGATCACTATCGGCCACACTATCGTAGCTGAAATTATGGCTCAGGCAAGCTATGACTGGCTGACAGTAGATATGGAACACAGCGCTATAACGCTGGATGTAGCCCAAGATCTTATTCGAACAATCGAACTTTCTGGCGTAGTTCCGTTGGTTCGTGTTGGAGAAAATAGCCCTAATCTTATAAAAAGGGTTATGGACGCAGGTGCTCACGGGATTATTGTTCCGATGGTAAATTCTAAAGAAGATGCTGAAAAAGCGGTAGCTTCCGTGCAATATCCCCCCATAGGCTTTCGTGGAGTTGGACTTGCCAGGGCGCAGGGGTATGGGACTGATTTTGAGGGTTATAAGAAATGGAATGAGCAAGAAAGTATAATCATAGTGCAGATTGAGCATATCAAAGCTGTGGAGAATCTCGAGGCAATTTTGAGTGTGCCGGGTGTAGATGGATTTATCATCGGGCCTTATGACCTTTCGGGCTCTTTGGGAGTTCCTGGGCAGTTCGATCATCCTGAAATGCTAAAGGCGTTGAACAGAGTAAAAGATGTTTCAGAAAAGATGAATGCCCTATCCGGTTATCACGTGATTTCGCCTGACGTGGAAGCCTTTCAGAAAAAGGTTAGGGAGGATTATAAATTTATTGCCTACAGTTTGGATACTTTGTTGCTCGGGTCCCAGAGCAGAATACTTTTTAATAAATTAAGGGAAGGCATGTCTTAAAAGCTTAATTTTTCGGCATTATTGAAAGAAATTGTTGGTTTTGGACAGAAAGAAATTCCAGCCCTTCTGATGAGTAAAAATCGAGGTGCTGAACTATGCGAAATTTAATTATAAAAAAAGCAAAGAATCTGATCGGGGAACGAAATATTGGGAGAATGGCTGCCCTTAAAAACATCATCACGAATCCTTCCCGAAAGCTCTCTTTGCTCCTCGACACCACAAACGGCTGCAATCTAAGGTGCGTTTTCTGCACGCGTAATAATGACAAGATAATCCGCATGAGTACTCAAGAGTTTAATTGTATTCTTGGGAAGACACATGAGCACATTCGAACGATGCAGCTTTCATGCGCTTGGGAATATTCGATAGCGAAAAATGCACCTGAAATCATAAGGACAATGGGAAAATACAAGATCCCCTTAACGAGCATATACACGAATGGTAATATACTTACTGACGATATAGCTGAAGCTTTGATAGATGCAAAAATAAATAATTATGTCGTAAGCATCGGAGAGGCAAAAAAAGAGACATACGAGAGACTCCGCAGGGGAGGGAATTTTGAAAAAGTGCTCTCTAACATAAAGAGGTTGAATAGCCTCAAAAAGGAACAGAAAAGACGGTTCCCCCAAATATGCGCCAACCTGACTATAGTAAATTCGAATATAAATGAACTTGTCGATTTTGTTGAACTCGCACACAGGATAGGGATTAAAGAGATAAGGGGACGACACCTGATCCTAAACAAAAACCTTAATATGGATTACGAAAAAATTAAGAATAAGGATCGTGCGAATCATATTTTATGTGTTGCAGAAAAAAAGGCTGTTAGCTACGGAATGCATTTCTCAATACTAAAGTATGAGGATAAGCTGAAACCAAAGCAATGCAGCGCCCCATGGAAACAGCTATACATATCCAGTAATGGAGGTGTTTCTGTCTGTCCGAGAATACACATGTATGAAAAGTCAGGTAACCTCCTGAGAGATAATTTTGAAGACATAATCAAGGGCGTTGCGGTGACTGAGCTTAAAAGACAGTTCAAACAACACAGCTTCAATAACCCCGTCTGCGGAATATGTATGGATAACCTTGAGACAGAGTTCGAAATTGATCAAGGATTTTAGCGATGCTTCTCTACCATCGCAAAACGGTTGATGCTTTTTTAAAGATGCCCCGGCCCGGCACAAGAAATATTCTTGAGATAGGCAGTGATATTCAATGTGAGGTCGCGATGAGACCTTTGAAAAATGTTCATTTTTGTTCAAGTTCAAGGAAGGCGAAAATTTTAACCACAGGAATACATTGAGTATTTCGAGGATTACAATTTGAGACTGACGCAGAAATTGGGCAAAAAGGGGCGTTTTGCAAAGGTCTCTTTCACTGATCAAGCTCTTTGAACTGGAACTCTCTGTTCGGAAAATGGCCGAACAGATGAACCTTGCTTACAATACTGTTTACCAGGCTGTTCGAAAGATACGATATTCCATTCTTGCTCATTCATCCGATGCCAACGATCTTATGGATGGCGAAATTGAACTGGACGAATGCTACTTTGGCGGCCGGCGAAAAGGTAATCTTGGACGTGGCGCTGCCGGCAAAGTCCCTGTGTTTGGCATCTTAGAGCGAAATGGCAAGGTCCTGGTCACTGTTGTGCCTAATGTGACGGCCCAAACCTTGATCGGTTTAACTGTAAAGACGGTGCGCAGGGGTAGCATCGTCTACACCGACAAATTCCGCAGTTATGATAGCCTGATGTTTTGCGGTTACCGTCATTTAAAAATTGATCACGGCAAAAGGTTTACATCTGGCAAGGTTTATATTAACGGCTTAGAGGGTTTTTGGAGTTGGGCCAAAGAACGACTGATTAAACATCATGGCGTATCCAAGGACAACTTCCCTCTTTATCTCAAAGAACTGGAATTTCGTTATAACCACAGACATACAGATGTCTTCGAAATTGTCTCCGATTATCTGTGTGATCTGGTGCCAAAACGTGATTAATTACCAAAAACAATACCTGAAATCCTTAATAAAAACAATGAAGCAATCCTTGCCATACAAATTGTGGTCAGCCAGGCGATATGCCATAAAGCACGAAAAATGGCGAAAAGCCATGGGACTTTTGAACACCGGAATTGGACCTGTTAAATGGCTTAAAGGAAACCTGTGTGACATACCCGATCTACCGGACAATACGTTCGACGCTGTTGTTTCTCTTTCTGCCCTGGAACATATTCACTTTGCAGAGATCAAGAATGCTGTGGAAGAGATTAAAAGAGTAGTCAAGCCGGATGGGCGCTGGGCAGTTACCACATCAAGCACGGAGAAGGCAGAAACATGGTTTCACAAGCCATCCCAAGGCAACTGTTTTTCTTCTCGTGATATTGAAAGAATATTTGAAGCAAGTTCTCAGGGAACACAAAACCCGAAGGAAACATTGGAAAAGTATCGTGGCAACAGCTACCTGAAAAAAAATCTTTCCGAAATTTATTTTAAATCCGGGAAGTATGGAATGCCCTGGGGAAAATGGGATCCAAACTACATACCCGTAGGTGTTTTTAAATGACAGAGATACTTATAACAACTTCATCTTTTGGCAAAAGGGATTCAAGTTTATTGCAAACCCTATCAGGAAATGGGCTTGCTTATAATTTAAATCCCTATAGCCGCAAACTAACAGAATCCGAAGTCTCTGCCCTTATTGAGCAACATCAGCCGGTTGGAATGATTGCCGGCGTCGAACCCCTTACTCGCAAGGTATTGGAGAAAGCCCAAAGACTCAAAGCTATTTCACGGGCGGGCGTTGGAATGGATTCTATTGACCTGCAAGCGGCCCGTGATCTGGGCATTGCCGTTACCAACACCCCAGATGCCCCGACTATACCTGTAGCGGAATTGACCCTGGGAATGGTCCTTTCTCTGCTTCGTCGGATTCATATCTCAGATGCGAGCATACGCCATGGTGAATGGGTAAGGCCCATGGGGAATTTGCTGCATGGCAAAACCGTGGGACTTATCGGCTGTGGACGGATAGGGTCTTATCTGGCCCGGCTGCTTTCTTCCTTTGGTTGCAAAATTCTTGGTTATGATCCTTTTATAGACAAAAATGATAAGTTCTCCCTGGTTGGTTTGGAAAAAATATTATCTGATTCCGACATTATCACTTTGCATATACCATATAATCAGGAAAATCATCATTTCATCAATGCCGAAAGAATCCAGAACATGAAAAAGGGCAGCTTGCTCATCAATGCAGCTCGGGGCGGGCTGATTGATGAAGATGCCCTGTACAATGCGCTGTCCTCAGGGCATCTGGGCGGAGCTGCAATGGATTGCTTTGAAGAGGAACCATATGCGGGAAAGCTGAAGGATTTGGATAGCGTTCTGCTGACTGCCCATATCGGTTCCTATGCGCAGGAAGGACGGGTCATGATGGAAAGGCAGGCCGTTGAAAATCTATTTCAAGAGCTTAAAAAGGCAGGTTGCATAAAATGAAAATATTGGTAACAGGAGGTTCAGGTTTTATTGGCAGTCATGTTGCTGATGCTTTAAGTGATGCCGCCCATGAGGTAACCATATTTGATATCCGCAAATCCCCATACTTGCGGCCGGATCAAAAAATGATAGTTGGGGACATTCTGGATCAGGAGTGTTTGGACAAAATTGTGGAAAATCAGGATGTCATTTACCATTTTGCGGGTATAGCTGATATCGACGAGTGCGCCGCCAATCCGGTGGATACTGCTAAACATAATATTCTTGGCACAGTCCAGCTTTTGGAAGCATGCCGCAAGGTTGGCATACAAAGGTTTGTTTTTGCAAGCTCAGCGTATGTTTATAGTGATTCCGGTTCTTTTTATGCTGCAAGCAAGCAGGCCTGCGAATCGTTTATTGAAAATTTTAGCGAACTTTATGGCCTTAAATATACCTGCCTTAGATACGGGTCTCTTTACGGTGCACGCAGCGACGAGCGTAATAGTATCTACAAATTGATCAAGCAGGCCGTTCAGGATGGCAAGATTGTTTATCGCGGAACCGGAGAAGAAATGCGGGAATTTATCCATGTTCAGGATGCGGCACAAATTAGCGCGGCAATCTTGCAACCAGAATTCGAAAACCAGAATATTATTATTACAGGCACTGAAAAAATGCGATATATTGAACTTTTGGAAATGATCAAGGAGATGCTTGGCAATAAAATAGAGATTGATATTTTGCCTTCTGAAAGGAAAGCGCATTACAAGATTACCCCTTATAATTTCAGCCCCAGGCTTGGCCGAAAAATGGTCAATAACCCAAATATCGACATGGGGCAGGGGCTGCTTCAGTGCATGGCAGAAGTTTACGAAAAGGTACACGGCGAAAAGCACGAGGAGATGGGTTTATTTGTAAATGACACAAAACCTGAATAAATGGGTTTATCTTTCTTATCCATTAAATTGTGAAACACCGGCTTATGGCGGTGGCGATTCTCTGAAGATTCAGCATGAGAAAAGCATGGAAAAAGGGGATTCATGCAATACCTTGTACTTGAGTTTATCCAATCATCTGGGCACACATATCGATTTCCCAAGACACTTTGTGAGGGCCGGAAAAACATCGGATGACTACAACCCGGAGTTCTGGATTTTTAATTCCCCCTTTATTTTTGATATTTTACCTGTAGAACCTGGGCTTATTATAGAACCGGAAGTCGTGGACATGGATGCTGTGCCCGATAATATAGATATGCTTGTCATTAAAACAGGCTTTTGCCATTTGAGAGAGAAAGATATCTACTGGCAAAAGAATCCCGGCTTTGCCCCTGGTTTGGCTGCTTTTCTGCGTAAGCGCTTTCCACACCTCAGAGTGTTTGGCTTTGATTCGATTTCGTTATCATCTTTTGCCCATAGAGAGACAGGGCATGAAGCGCATAAGGCATTTCTTGATCATCCCAACCCCATTCTTTTGCTTGAGGACATGGACTTGTCTGCAATTGATAATAGCGTAAAATTAAAACAGGTTATCGTATCTCCTTTGCGTGTAGAAGATGCAGACGGCACACCATGCACCGTGTTTGCCAATATTGTTAAGTAAGGTGATATTTATTTATGAACTGGGAAGCTGTTTTTTTTGATTTTGATGGGGTTATACTTGATTCAGTTAATGTGAAAACAAAAGCCTTTGCAAAGATGTTTCGGGGATATGGGCCGGAAGTAGAAAAAAGGGTTGTTGAATATCATCTTAATAATGGTGGGGTATCACGGTTTGATAAGTTTAGATATTACTATGAGGAAATTTTGAATAAGCCTGTAAATGAAGAAATAATCAAAGGCCTTTCAGAACAATTTTCAAATCTTGTTATAGATGGAGTTTTGGTCTCGCCATTTATGCCCGGAGCGAAAGAGAGTTTAGAGAGCCTTAAAGAAAAAGGAATTCCCTGTTATATTGTCTCGGCCACACCTCATGAAGAGATAAACCTGATATTGGAGAAAAAAGAGTTGAAGGGATATTTTCTTGAAGTTCATGGCTCTCCAAGAAAAAAATGGGAAATATGCCGGGAAATTATAAATAGAAAAAAATACAACCCTCAAAACTGCTTATTTGTTGGCGATGCCATGTCTGATTATGAGGCTGCACAAAAAAACGGTATTTGTTTTTTGGGGATTGTAGGGAACGGTGAAATTTCACCATTTTCTGATGGTACACCTGTTTCGTCAGTTGTTGCCCTGGAATATTCTGGCTTATCCCAATGACAGAACCGACCATCATCAGCATGGTAATAGGCATCATTGCTGGAGTTGTCGCGATTTTTGAAAATCTTTCGATATTGGCGGTATGCCGGATATGATTAATCACCAAATAAACGGCTACCTTGCAAAACGATTTGACACCAGTGACCTTGCCACCGGCATCAACTGGATTTTATCCGATGAAAACCGCCATAAAGATCTGTGTTTAAAGGCCAGAGAAAAGGCGGAGGCTTGTTTTGATATTAAAAAAGTAGCGAGCAAGTATCTGAATTTATATGAAGAAGTTTTAAATTAGGTTGGGAAATGAAAAGAGTGGGCAGGTCTATTTCAATTGTTAAGAGGAAAGAATTGAGTCATGCAGAAAAATTTAATTCTACATACTCCCAAAGTTCATATCGTTATTCCGGTGTATAATGGGTGGGAGCAGACCAAGGTATGCTTAGATGCTTTAAGGGAGAGCAAGTACAAGAATCTGGAAATCATTGTGGTAGATCATGGCTCTACCGATGAAACTAAGGCTGCTTTGCCGATTGAATATCCCGAAGTAGTACACGTTTTTGGCGATTCATCCCTCTGGTGGACAGGCACCAAAAGTTTTGGTGTTCGTTCGGCCATATCAAGGCGCGCTGAAAGAATTCGGACAAAAATTGAACGAGAATTTAGTTTAGAAAACATTGCAAAGTAATACGTACAACTTTATCGTCAAATATTGGAACAATAAATGGTATCAGAGAATCTAAAAATATCAATCATTACAGTTTGTTTTAATGCACACAATGTGATTGAGAACTGTATTCAATCCGTTCTCTCCCAAACATACTCTAACATTGAATATGTGATCGTTGATGGCCAATCGACAGATGGGACTATATCAATCATCCATAAGTACAAGCAACGCATTGCCAAGATTATCTCGGAAAAAGATAAGGGCATTTATGATGCAATGAACAAGGGTATTCAGGCCTCAACCGGAGACGTGGTCTACTTCCTAAATTCGGATGACCGGTTCTATGATGATAAGGTCATCGAAGATATTTCCGAGCAATTTAAAGGGGACGAAAGCCTTGATATGGTTTATGGGAAAGTGCAAGGTGGTAATTTCCCTCTAAATGTTAAACGTAGCTACGACCGTTCTTTTTTGTTTGAATTCAAATCCAAAAGGGACCTTTTAAAAACCGTCATTTGTCATCAAAGAGTATTTCCTAAAAAAGAACTGTTTCAAAAAATCGGATTATTTAATACTCGGTACAAGATCTATGCTGACTATGATTGGTTTTTAAGAAATTTCAATAAAGGAGTAAAAATTAAATTTTTTGACCGCTTCATGGCCTTTTACGATTGTCAGGGATTAAGCTTCCACGGCGTAAAGTCCATAAGTTTAGAAAAAATCGGGATTATCTTTAAAAACTGTTCGTTAATTGATTTTCTTTTTTATTTGTTCTATGCAACCCTGAGGAACATAAAAAGAACATTTTTTTAGAATGACCATACTATGAATTCGAGAATGGGAAAACCTTAACTTTCATTACGCCTGAGAGTTTTGAAGAGCCGACCAGTCCCAGTAGCGGCATTTATTGCTCAGTTTTTATTGAAATTTGTCTATTATATATTTCTTTTCTATATCCCTCTGCCACACCAACCGCATAAATGATACGGACCCAAATGATACACATAATAGTAGGGAATAAATTAATAAGATCAACTTTTAATATTCTGCGGTGCTTGATCATACGCATTAAATCCAGAGCTGTTCGAATTCCGAATAATGGAATGCAACTTGCCCACTTAAGATGCTTATGAAGCCAAACACCATCAAGCGCATTATCTCTAGATCGGGAAGCAGCAAAGCCAACACCATAAAGAAATGCCCGACGATTAAATTTTCTAATAGCTAAGCTTGGATCGTGCAAAACCCAAGCATCAACAACATAGCGGATACGAAGACCCGCAGATACAAATTGTGTAGAAATCAGCACATCTTCGCACTGAGGCATAACTTTTTTACCGGTGAATCCTAAAGTTTCGTCATAAGAAAAATCCTTCATGGTTTCTGCAAGAATTGCATAATTAACACTCGGGCAATTTGGTTTATACCCATCCTGTGTATCCAAAAAGTTGCCAAATGCAGTCAGGGCCGTAATTCGTCCTAAAAAACAATTTCGATGAAATGCCGGACCGCAAACAACTTTTTCACCGCGCTTGAACTCTTTTTCAAAAGTTTTAAGCCAATAAGGTCCTACCAGTGCGTCACAATCAACAAATGCAAGGTATTTCCCTTGAGCATTTGCAATACCAAAATTCCTGGCAGGTGCCGGACCCCTGTTTTTGGCTAATCGAAAAAATCGAACATCAGGGAACCTAAGTTTTATGTTACTTTGGATATCGACCGGCGAACAATCATCTACAACGATGACTTCCATTTTTTTCATTTCATATTCTTGATTGAAAAGAGACTCTAAACACTTATAAAGCCTCATTTCGTCGTTATAATGGGGTATGATAACTGAAAAAACTACCATTCAAGTCCTCCAAACAGTTACATCTTATCTCTAAACGAAAAATCATGCCCTTTTTTCATCTGAATCACTTTCTCAAATAATTGCGAAAACGAAATTGCCGATGACTTTCTAGAATATTTTTTCACAGCTCTTTCATATGCAAGAGATCGAATGCTGTCAGCGAGCATTGGTTCCTTTATAAGCCTGTCTACGGCCTTCGCAATCTCATGAGGTGCGCGTTCATTAACCAGCAGCCCTGTCTCCTCATGCTTAACTGAGTCAACTATACCGCCGATTCGAGTCGCAATTACAGGGGTCTTTACTACCATTGATTCAATAACAGTTAGCCCCTGCGCTTCAATCCACCCATCACTCGCCGCTCTTGACGGACCAACAAAGATATCACCGGCAGCCAAATAGGCTGAAACGACATCTGGTTTGATCCAACCGGTAAATATCACACGATCTGAAAGTCCAAATGTCTTAGTCAAACCTTCCAAATAAGGCCGATCCTGCCCTTCTCCTATAATCAACGCAGTAATATCAGGAAATCTGGGGACCAGAATATCAACTGCTCTAATCAGGTCTTCCACCCCTTTCTCTTCCACAATCCGTCCAACAAAAACCAGTAATGGCCCATCTCCATGTCTATACCGATTTCTCAGATCCCCTGATGATGGGGATGAGTTTGCTCTATGTGTCGTAACTCCCATTGGGATTCGGTGTAATTCTTGCAAATCCGGCGCAATTTCGCTCACAGCTCTCTCTGTCACTGAACTGTTAACGGTTACGGCATCTGCATGACGCAACGTAAGGCGTTTGAACTTCGTTAATAAAGAGCTTTGAAGGCCGAAAACATCTCCACCATGCACTGTAGTAACATGAGGAATCCCTAAAAAACCGGCTGTCAATATACCGGTAAATCCTTGCGGCAAAATCCAGTGTGAGTGCAACAGGTCGTATTTCCTTTCGATCAATCTGAAAAAAAGATTTAAGCACTCAGATGTCACCAAAGCAGGCAATTTGAGGTAATTTGTTCGATTTTTCCGGAGGTTGATGAGCGCACCGCCCTGATAGCAAACGGTTTCTAATGATGAGGGCCATAAATATCGAAATCGTTCAACCTTGACACCTTCTATGGTTTCTCTTATAGCCGTTCCATCGGCATGCGGCGCAAGTACGTCAATCTGCCAGTCAAGTTGCTGGAGGTCCTGAGTTAATTGTAAAACAAAAGGGGTTGTGCTATCGCCGATCCATCTGGGGAAATTAGAGGTGACACACAGAATCCGACCACGTATCATGTTTGTTCCTTAAACCGGTTTTTCATTTTTTTCAATCTTATTAGAATGATCAAATTCAATACGCCTCACTCGCAGGAGGGTTTCCTCTATTAGCTTTCGGTTAAAGGAAATAACATCAGCCACCAGCCCTATCATAAAAACCTGGAAACCAATAATGAATAAAATGGCTGCCAGAATCAAAGACTGAATATGTCCGCTTCCCTCCCCGATGAAATAGTAAAAAAGAAACCGTATTGATGGAATCAACCCGGCAAATACACAAAGGCAGCCAATGTAAAAGAAAAGTCTCAGCGGCTTATACATGGCATATGTACGGATCATGGTGGTTAAAGAATGTTCCAAAAACTTTGGGATACTTTGGAACAACCTTGATTCTCGGGTCTTTGGATTTGTCCCAACAGGAACATTGGTTACGGCCAAGTCTTTCTTGCCTGCCTGGATAACCGTTTCAATAGTATACGAAAAATACGAAACAATATTCATCTGCATGGCTGCTTCACGACTGAAGGCTCGAAATCCGCTCACTGCATCGGGCACATCGGTTTTTGAAAGAATCCGTACAACGAAACTGCCAAATTTTTGCAATTTTTTCTTGGTCGAGCTGAAATGGGGAATTTTGTCGGTCTGGCGATCACCAATCACAATATCCGCTTCGCCTTTTAGTATCGGAGCAATCAGTTTTGGGATGTCTTGCCCTTTATACTGGTTGTCACCGTCTGTATTAACGATGATATCCGCCCCAAGTCTTAAAGAGGCGTCCAGTCCGACAAGAAAAGTCCGTGCCAGTCCTTTATTGCAAGTGTTTTTTACAATGTGATCAACTCCGGCCTCTTTTGCAACCTCGATGGTTTTGTCCGTGCTCCCGTCATCGATAACCAATATTTCTACTTCGTCGATTCCCTCTATCAGCCTCGGAATGTCACGCACAGTCTGTGGCAAAGTTCTTTCTTCATTGTAACATGGAATTTGGACGATGAGTTTCATACCTAATCCTCTCTAACAGTCCATATTATCTTCTTATAACAGGGCAAAACTGTCAATTGAATAATACCCAAATTATGTAAACTTTAGCTTTGCCAGTAAAATTTAAAACTGTTCAATGATTGTTTATACCTTGCATTTCGCTTGTTGGCCTGTTGTTTGATAACCTAAATATCGATAAAATTGTACGAAAATAATTAAAGAAAAATGGCACATATCCGGTTTTCCATTGCCTCTTTGCCTGTGTATCAAATAAAAAAGAGCTATAACGTACAGATTAAAGATCAAAGGTAGACTCTTAAATATCAATGCGATAACCCACCAACCTTTCTCTTGTAATATTCCAGCAAGGTAAAGCCATAAAATATCAATATTCCCCCGAATGACCAGAGGCTGTGATTTGGATAGTTTGTCAGATTTAATTTTTTAAAAATAGGATGTGCCGCAATAAAAATACAGGCAAGAAAAACCATCCAATAAAAATACCTAAAAGAGGGGGAAAAAGGGAATAAATCTCTTGGGCGAAGCAGCAAAAGGGCCCATGGAACAGCTAACAAAAAATAATGTGAATGAACAATGGGACCTGACAAGAAATAAATCCCAATTCCTAACATAACCACAGAATACTCGTCTATCCAAAAATCTAATTGTCTCTTCAAGGATGATACTTCTCTGCAGTTTGGATTTTTTTGAACCAATTTAATCCAGAATAAAAAGAGCGCGGTTAATAAAAATAATACTACACCGAAAAGGCCGTAAAAAAGTATATTTTTTAGATTTAAAAGCTTGCCAAGAAAACCACCTGTCAAAAAAAAATTTGTGTACAAAATTGACGGATAGGTCTCATACCACGATTGCCATCTACATGCTTGTCCAAACATAATTATAGGGAGAATAATGCCAATGGCCAACGCAATTCCTATGCCTGCAAATTCAATAATTAACTTCTTTGTTCTTCCTTTAAATAACCACAAAATGCTCAATAATAGCATACAGAAAATTAAAGTGGGTTTGAATAAAACCATTAATCCGATTAATAGTCCTCCTAAAAAATGACAAAAACGCCCTTGCATTTTTTGGCACAACAAAAATAGGGTTAAACAGCCAACTTGTAATTGCCCCACATTTCCAAACTCAAGATCGATTTGAAACGGCCAAAAAGACTGTGTAAAAAATATAACAATAAGGGCAAGGCTCCAAATCGGAAATTTAAAAATTATACATAAAGTTATTATGCTTCCAATATAAAAAAAGAGTGAAACCAGACGAAAATTTTCATAATCAGAATCATAAGAACCAGAAGAAGAAAGGTAAAAAACTGCGTAAAGAAACGGTGTACCTCCAGGTTCGAGAATTTTTCTGGTTTTTGCACCGCTTTTTAAAAGGTCTGAGGCGGAATTTTCCGCTCTGCTTTGAAATTCACGACTGATTTTAACCCGATCGGAATGAGAATAAATATTATCTAATTTCATAAAACGTTCAGCTTGTCCAACAATCCAAAATTGGTAATAATCATATGGGTTTGAAGATCGCCAGTTTTGGATACCTTGTTTAAAAAAAAACAATAAACCAATAATTATTAAGCTGTTAAAAATAATCAAGATTTTCTTATTCATATCTAACTGTCTATAACAGTTGCCACTTGTGTAAAACACATAATTCTCAGTATTCCGATAGTCACCAGCACACTAATAAGTGTAACTATAATACCTCCCAACCCATCAAGCGCATAATGCCATCCGAGCATGACTGTCGACAGCCAAATTAAGCAAATCCACGGCACGGAAAACCATAAGGTCCACCTGACGTTTCTGGCGAGGAACCAAGCTCCTATGATGGTGATGCCAATATGCAGACTGGGCATTCCCATTGTGCCGGGGATAAAGCCATTCTGAGGAACCCCTCCCTGCATATATAGGACCAGCCATTCCTGCACGGCGCCACTGACCGTCCCTGAAAGATCGAAAAGCTCTGGTTGATAGAATGCCGGTCCGGCAGTCGGATACTGAATTGCAACCCATCGTGTCAGGAAATAGCACACAACGGTTGTGATAGTGACAGTAGCCAAATCATACCATCGTCGGTATCGATACAGCATGCAATAGACAAACATGAGATATGGCCAGTAGGCAAAATAAACACTATCCCAAAATTTTGGAACATCGACTAAAGATTCTTTCAAAAAGTGGAATAACGATGCTTCCAAGGCCCACAGATCGGCATCATACCAGATAGTTACATGAACCCTGTAATATTCTGACAGATCTTGTGCACTTGTTATGCCAAAGGTCATTACGACAATCAAGATAAGACCACTCAGTGGATTGGTAAATACTTTCTTCCATAGTTCAGAGATCTTGATGTTGCCGGATTCATGATCCGTGAAATTCTTGAGTTCGCCAAATGAAGCAAAAAGATCCAGCAAAAAGGACACAAGGATAAAAAGGGATGCCACGATGCCTATACACTGCCACCTTGCCGAGCTGAACGGACTGAGGGCAAGGTCGCCGACATAGATGTTGACAACTGCCGATAGCGTCCCCACCACGATGAGCATAGGGATCAATCCGGCACTTTTCAAGTCGTTCCAACTTAGCCATGTTCTTTCTTTGCCCACAAAAATTGTCTTGATAGATAAAGAGTTATCCCGTCTTTTTTTCATTTTTCCAATAAAAGTATAATGGTTTTCTTTTAGATTATTTAACACAATTTCATTTACATCTATTTTGAGATAGTTTATAGCTCCGCCGCTTCAATTACAATGCAAAACAAATGCATTGTAATTGATGTCCCACTGTTATCACACCTAAAAAACTCTCCGATCATTACTTACTTTTTGCAAATTATATGCCGTTTGCTAACCACAAACAAACGTCTTGATTATTATCTTAAATTAATTTTTATTTATTTTCTCAAATTCAACTTTAAGAAAGATCAGGCTTTCATATATGCATCGAAACAAATTGATTTAATTAACTAAATTAAATAATTAAACGAGTGATAAACCTTAATTCCATCCAGAATTTATTGCCTTTCAAACAGAACTTCATTCTGTATTAATAAACCATTCTGTTAACCATCTTAATTTATTAATATTTTTTTTGCATTGTGACAAAAATTGTCCGATTGTAAACAAAATTTGTCCAATATTAGGAAAAAGTGTCTTATATTTTTGGGTTTTTTAAGATTCGAGCAATAACTCCTTCCTTTCTTGTTGGTGAACAGACCCTATTTTTGGGTCTTCACCCAAATGCTTTTTTCGCCTGCGGTATTTGTCATCTTTTATAGAATCGCAAAGATTAAGGTAGAGAATCACCGGCTTCGCCCGTGGTTCTCTGCTCCTTTTGATGGATTGAACTCTCGGCAGAATTTGTTTGGTATCCTTTCTTATTCCCGAAAATATCATTGGTATGGTTATACCCTGGAAATTAAGAAAGCATGTATAAGTGGGGTATTCTATCGTGATTTTTGGTGGGCTCGCACAGGGAAAACGTGGCTATTTGGAAATACCGGAAAACCTTAATTGGAAGCGAAATTAATTCATCTCAAGTTCATACTTGAGTATTTCCAAAAAAAATAGGGCCAATGCTGACCCTGCTTTATCAAAAATATTTTTGTTTGTTATATGATTTATTTAGAGTATTTCATAAATAATTTCATGGCTTTTGCGTTACGACTATTATTTACTGATTTATTGTTTTTCCTTGAGATACAGAACAGCGGGATTCCTAAAACAGGTATCAGGGCAAACAGCCAAGGTTTGTGAGAGCTGTCCTTTTTAGCCAATTTTTTATTTGAAACGCCGGATTTAGTTCCACCACCGGTGGAACTTTCACTATTTCCCCCTTTGCCGCTTGAACTGCCGCCAGAACCATAGCCGGAGGTATCGCCGCTTACGCCTCCACCGGCAGTGCCGTAATCCTGATTGCTACCGTTTGATCCGGCTGCCGCGTACATCGTGCCGCCACCGGAACCTCCATCGGTTGAACCGCCGCCCGAGCCATCATCCGATCCACCGCCGGAATCGCCTCCGGATCCGCCACCTGAGCCACTGCCAGAGCCTCCACCTGAACCACTGCCGGAATCTCCACCACTGCCGCTGCCTCCTCCTGCGTAGCCGGAACCATCACTAGACCCACCACTGCTCGAACCACCGCTGTTTGAATTCCCATCGCCGGAACCAGAGCCACTGCCTGTGCCGCCGGAACCACCGCCCGTGTCACCGCCGCCAGATCCACCGCCCGTATCACCGCCACCGGAATCGCCGCCACCGGAACCGCCGCCCGTATCGCCGCCACCCGATCCACCGCCTGATCCACCGTCGCCTGATCCACCGCCTGATCCACCGTCGCCCGATCCACCGCCTGTGTCGCCGCCGCCCGAACCGCCGCCTGTGTCGCCGCCGCCCGAACCA
>Ga0307378_10001678_pt1 | contig 35281 bp, 29 predicted proteins | sample UN1MG_FD_202238 | JGI IMG/M metagenome (GOLD analysis project Ga0307378, IMG submission 202238) | Soil microbial communities from Risofladan, Vaasa, Finland - UN-1 | ecosystem: Environmental > Terrestrial > Soil > Coastal area > Acid sulfate soil | place: Finland: Risofladan, Vaasa | collected... | reverse complement strand
GCCCACTAACAGAGTGCGAATGGAAGCAAGACAAAAAAGACTTAAAATATTCGCAACGGTAAAAATTATACTTGAACAGCCTTCTCATGGAAGAGCACAGAGAACACAGAGAAAGAGTCAAATAATCAATAGTCATTTTTATTAACCGCAGATTAACGCAGATAAACGCGGATAAACACTATCTTAAGAAAAAGGAAATAACTGTGTAAATCCGTGCAATTTCGTGTCTGAAAGTAGTTTTTATAATGTTATTAGACACCGATTAACACCGATGAACACGGTTTAAAGAAAAGATCAAAATCTGTGTAAATCTTGTAAATCCTGTCGAAAAATAGTCTTCTGTGTTCTGTATTCTTGTCTTTTCATGCTTTTTCGTCACGAAATATGAGAAAATATCACTTTTTTGCTCTTTTTTTCAAATTATTTTTAAAAATTGAAAGTTTGTTATCAATATTTACCCCGTGAGATACGCTGTCTATTTAGATAACAGGAGTTCTTTGAGTTATCTCATGGGCTGAACTCCGTGAGAAACGCTGTATCTAATGAATGGCCGGTAAAGGCCAGGGAATTATGCTCTTTTTGTCTTGAAAAACCGACGAAATAGTTTAGATTCTTCATTAGCGAACGATAGAAACGGAAGAAAAGACGCGAGTTTTTAGGGCTACAGATAGAGTTCAAAAGAAAGGACAGTACCGGACATATTAATTCTTTTTAGAAAAAGTAAGAAATGAATGTAAATAAAAACAAGATACAAGGACGGTGGTCTCGACTAAAGCAATTATGGGATATCGGTATATTATTAATAGTTGCTTCAGGGATACTGGGATTTTCTAAGGATCGCATTTTGAGTGCCTTTACCATGAAGGCTCTTTCTCAATTTCCTGTTGTGCAACTACCTATCGTGCTTTTATTTGAAACAATCTTCCTAGTCTTACTATGGATGAAAGTTACTTCAAGTGAAATACAAATGCTTAAGGATTATTTTCCGGAGTACATTCCTGCCCTCCCGAGGCAGTCTTTTCATATAATCATCGTTCTCGGTTTCATTCTCGGCGTGCTTGGGTGTTTTTACGATCGAATAGCCGTCTACTGTAGTGTATTTGTCACCTTCAAATTATTTGAAATATGGGGAACCTGGGTTAGGGATTATCATTTCAAATTAGGTTTTGAGGAAGCCAAGAAATCCGTTACAGGTAACAGATTAAATGAGGTCGATATTATTGAAGGTTATTACCTAAAGAACCCACAGCTACAATTGGCAGTGACAGTTCTTTTTTTCTCATTTGTATCTCTTATTCTAGGCATATTGGGTAAAACACTACATGAGAAAGATGCTTCAAAATGGTTTACCGTAGGCGCATATTCTGTAATGATAGCAATAATAGCTATTAATGAATTCGTTTATATGATTTGGAGGCACAAACGCGACAAAGCACTTGGTGAATACTACAGTTAAGAATAGGGATTCAACTTCAAAAAACTTCGATTGGGGAATATAGGGACTGCCCCACGTTTACTATTTATAGGCTTCGCTCATTAGTAGTAACTCATATAAAGAAGGAAGATATAGCAGGCTGAATCTGTAAAAAACATAAGTAAAAGGACTGAATACACAAAATCGGTAAACGTTTCTATTTCTGTATGACAAGAGAAAAATAAAACTAATTATACGAATCAAAAAAAGGAATATAAAAAATGGCTTATCTACAAAGAAGACTACACTATCTAGATCCTAAAATAATCTCATTTGATATTAATAATCCTAGAGGTGAAACACCAAATCAAATTATAACAGATAAGGCCTTTAGTAGATTAGTAAATTCAATCAAAGAATTTGGTGTTCTGGAACCTTTGATAGTACGAAAAAATGGTAAGCAAGGGAAAGATTATATATTAGTTGATGGTGAGAGAAGGCTCAGGGCAGCTGTTAAAGTTAAACTAGAAGAAGTGCCCACACTTATTGCAACTGATGAAATAAATGGTCGCATTCTTGCATACCAAGTACATAAACTCAGAAAAGACTGGTCGAATATAACAGAAACAAAATCAATAAAAATAATTATAGAAGAGATAAAAGAAAGCGATCCTACAATATCAGATAGAGACCTTAAGAAAAAAATTCGAGAAATTACAAACAGCTCTCCTCATGAAATAGCAGACATTATGCGTTTAATTAAATATGATGAAAATATAATTAAGATGGTAATAGAAAAAGAATTGCCAATGAGTTATCTCGTTCAAATCGACTCCAGTTTTGTAGCTAAAATAAAAAAGTACTATCCTGAAATTTTACAGAAGTATGACGAACATAGAATTAGGCATGTTTTGGCTGAAAAGGCTGCTAAAGGCCTTCTTGGCAGTACCAGATATTTAATGGATACCTTCAAGGAAGTTTTCGAAGAAAAAGAACATCACGAAAAAATTGAGGATTTGCTTTTGGATTTTTTACGCCTAAAATCTGAAAATATAAAGAAGACATATAGTGCCTTTGAGGAAATCATTAGCCCGACAGAGAAAAGCAAAAGTAAGAAAAAAACAAAAAAAGCTAAAAAAACAAAAAAGAAAAAGTCAACAAAGGCTACTCGTGTCCCTGACGAAATTGACCAAAAAACTAAGCTGAGAAATGCTGAAGAAGCAATCATTCAAGGAAATGTTTTTGATTTACTATTTAATTACTTAAAAGGAGCTGTTATTGAATTCCAGAAACGAACAAAAATTAAATTTGTAGGAGAACTGGAACTACAAAATTTTATTTATTCTGTACTACGGGCTTTATTTGAATCTACAGAATTCGAAGACCCGACAGAGAAAATATGTGAGACGAGTAATAGATTAGATTTTGTCTTAAAAGATCATGATATTATAATCGAAGTTAAATATGTTAGAGACAAAAGGCATGCAAAGAAGATAAGCGAGGAGCTATCTATTGATTATCCAAGATATAAACAATCTAAGTACGGACAAACAATAATTAATTACATATATGATCCTGATAACCATATCGCAAATCACGGACTATTTAAGAAACAGCTAAAAAAACTTCTTCCAAATGCTCATCATTATATTCAATAAATTTCATTAAAAAGTCGACTTTATTAAATATGAACAAAATTCTCTTAGTAGAACCAAGTTTTCCGTTGGTGGCAAAGAGCAAAAATCACTCACATTTCTTGCCTGTTGGTCTGCTTAAGATTGGCAGCTACCATAAAACTAAAGGTGGCAAGGTCAAGTTAGTGCGCGGGCTGGAACGGTGTGGCTTCACTCCTGACAGGATTCTTATAACATCACTGTTCACATACTGGTCAAAGTACGTGCATGAGGCGGCCAAGTTCTATCACAAGGTTTACCCAACTGCGAAGATTGAGATAGGCGGGATATACGCTTCACTGATGCCTCGGGACTGCAAAAAGAGGTCACCTTTTGCGAGAGTGTGTCGTGGGCTGTATCGACGGGGGGCTGCTGAGAAAGTTGCCGTGGATTATTCTCTTTTGCCTGAAGACTTAGATTACCAGATCATCCATACTTCGCGAGGGTGTACGCGACGATGCACTTTCTGCGGGACATGGCGAATCGAGCCTGAATTTACATATATCGAATCGGTGCTGCCTTTGATGAGAAAGAGGAAGCTGGTTTTTTACGATAACAATCTGTTCGCGAATCCCCACATCGATAAGATCCTGAAAGAACTGGCGGAGTACCGCAGCGAGAAGGGGTATGCAGCGAGATGTGAAAGCCAAAGCGGCTTCGATCTTCGCTTGCTTACGCCGGAACGGGCCAGGCTTCTAAGGGAGGCGCACTTTACCGGTCCCCGGATAGCATGGGACGGACGGTACAAGTCATGGCCGAAGGTGAAACAAGCTATCGACGTTCTTGAGGAGGCTGGCTACAAGCGCAAAGATATCTATATTTTCATGATCTACAACTTCAACTTATCCTACCACGAAATGAAGCAGAAACTTGACGCTTGCAGGCGATGGAGAGTAAGGGTGATCGACTGTCGTTACAGGCCTTTAGATTATACTGAAGATGGTTATCGACCTGGTCACCAGCCGCAGGAAAGAGGTGAATACTACATCCACGACGGCTGGTCTGACTTGCAAGTTCGCAAGTTTCGCCGAGCAGTGAGACGGCAGAATATTGCAATTCTCCTTGACCTGCCTAACGGACGTTATGTCCAAGGGTGTGAATCACGTAAGGTTTTGGCATGACGCGTTAAAGTGATACGGTACATTTTTGGGCTCAAAAACTAAAAACATCCACGCATTGGTGGCAAAATAGCGTATTTCGAGACCCGTGCCCCTCTTCGACTGTGCTCAGAGCAGGCTAAGACCCGAGCGACGGTAAAACATCCATTCTTGACAATTGTGGAGGATTTTTTAGTATTTGGCATATTTTTTCCCACAGGCCGAGGAGGGGGAAATCTGTCAAAATCTTTTGACTAATCCCACCAGCCTACACAATCGCCGAAGCCGGCGAAATCATTGAGATCGCCGCGGGCACCTACGCCATCACAGAGGCGCTCGAAATTAAAGACGGCGTCACCTATCGTGGCGCGGGTTCCGGACAGACCATCATCGACTGTGGCGGCGTCACAAGAGCCTTCTTCGGTTGGGGCGACCGCAGCCAAAACGACGATTTACCTTATTCCGAAACTGGCTATCCAGCCAACACGTCGGGGCCGAAAGGCTGGGCCATTCAGGGGCTTAGCATTATCAACAGCGTAGCCGACGACGTGGGCAAGAGCATCCTGCGCGTCGGTGACCCGGCCATCGATCCGCCGCTCACTGCAAATGTGATTTCTGATCCGTTAAAGAGCACCAACGGCGGCGGTATCCGCTCTAACGGTGCGGCTCAGTTGATCGTCACTGACACTTCATTCACCAATTGCAGTGCATTAACGGATGATGGCGGCACGATTTTCGCGAATTCCGTGTCCCCATTCAATCCCGCAGCCCTTGATCCCAACAACCCAAATGCTCCGGTGGGTGAGCCAGGCATCTACCTCGACGGCGTAACCATTGACAGCAGCACAGCGGGAGATGATGGCGGCGGCATCAAGGTCGACAATTATAGCCTGACCTCCAGCACTGACTACATAGAGTTTCCCAAAGTCGTGATTAACAATAGCATCATTAAGAATTGCCGGGCCGGTGGGCCGGCGCCGGATGATGGCGACCGTGACGGCGGCGGCATCCTTGTTAATAACAGGTTGAATCTCACCATTACCAACACCCTGGTCGAAAACTGTACCGCCGGCCGGCATGCCGCGGGAATCAAGATCGACGGTATCGTCAACGCCGCGTTGATTGACCGCTGCCGGATCTCAAATTGTACCAATGACGACATCGGCGGTGAAGGTGGTGACGGGGTTGCGATATACGCGGACTCTGACGAAAGCGTGGGTATAATGATTTCAAACTGCATCTTTAACAACAACATCAACATGCAGGATGACGGTGTTTTCCGTATCGATGCCCATGAGGCGTCTTTCTTCAACTGCACGTTTGTGGGTAATGTGACAACAGACCAGGGGATCATTCGATACGCCACGAGCGAAGATGATCCCAGCGTTCAAAACGGGGTGGTCAACTGCCTGTTTGTAAATAATGACCACAGTCCCGGAAGCGACCAGCTCATTGCCCACAACAATGGTCAAGTCACGTATACGTATACGAACAATGGTTTCTTCGGGAACGTCGGGGACGGCGACCCGCTTATCGACAGCATCGCCGATGACGACCTGGGACTCTTTGGAAACTTCATCATGGCGGCGGACCCGCTGGTCAATTCAGCGGCCACCGCTGGCGATTATCACCTGGTGCCCGGTGCCGAAGCCATCGACAAAGGCACTGCGACTGGTGCGCCAGACCATGATTTCGATGCTACCCCGCGTCCGCAAGGCGCTGCGTATGACGTTGGCGCGTATGAAGCTCCTGCTAACTGATGGGAAAAAGGTGAAGTATAGAACAACAGAAACCAGGGGCCATCATTGGTCGGAAAAGAGGTAAAAGATGGATTGGGCAGGGATGCCGGCCTAATCCATCTGAGCCAGTTTGGACCTCGCAAGAACGCCTGAACAGCCCAAAAAACCGCAGATGCAAGTTCTGCCTCTGTTAACCGCTTCTAATACCAATTTTAGTTATTGATTGCCGATTCAATCCAAGGGAAAAGGCGTAAAGAGCGGATGTCATCAGGCTCACAAGTAACAGCGCACCAAGCCTTACCTACGTCCCTGTCCATCTGTTCTGTCTTGAACACTTGATTCGAAAGATGCTTGTCCCGCATCTGTCATACACTTTGCAGTAACAAGAAATCCATTTATGAATTGGGTTATCCAGCAGCTGCGTGAGGCGATGCCATTTGGTCTACAGCCAAAATATCTCTTCCGTGACAATGATGAAATCTATGGCAACGGAGTACGAGCATTTCTGGAAAGCTGCGGCATAACGGAAGTGCGTACAGCGCACAGAAGTCCTTGGCAAAATCCGTTCGTAGAGAGATACATTGGGACATAACGTCGCGAGTTGCTTGACCATGTAATAGTGTTTGGCCAGAATCATCTTGAACGGCTGCTTCAAGAATTCATCGAAGATTACTATCATATAGCAAGGCCACATCATGGTATAGATGGTGACACACCTATTTCACAAACAAAACAACCACAGATTTCTGGCCCAGGCAAACTTACTTCTATTCCCGTTCTCGGAGGTTTGCATCACAAGTATATCCGCGTAGCTGCTTAGAGCAGCTTGCCGATGCGTGAACGAAGGTTCTCTATGGCAGCAATTGTTTCATCGATTAACGCAGCAACTTTATTTTCGCCCACATTTTTCTTGAGTGAAACTTTGAGCTTTTTGGCAGAGTCGATCATCGCCGTTGCCGAATCGACGGTTTGCATAATACTGTTTAGGCGGATCGACTCGGCATTGTCCTCATTTTGCTTCGCTTGAGTTTTGAACTCCTTAGTTAGGCGCTTGTAATCGCCGGTACGGCCGATGATTGCGTTTAGCCGGTCATCGATTGATTGCTTAAGTAATGCTGTTGCAGTTTCATTGGCGATTCTGTCAAGTTCCTTGATTTCAGGAGTATCGGGTCTGGACTCAAGGATGAAATCTGTTAGTCGATCACTCATTTTCAGTCGCTCATCAAGATCATCCTGCTGCGCGATTTGTCTGGCTTCTTCCAGCAACGATTTCAGCTTTGCGTTCCAACCATCGAACCCCGTTATACCATTGAATTCACTCATATCTCACGTATCCTTTCAAGTAGATATTGGATTTCTACCACTGCTTCAAGCAGTGATTCTGTGCTTACGGGCCGTCTGTTCTTTAACGCGTTGACTACCTGTTTATGTGCGATAACCCATTGCTGAATCGAGTCCTGGGCTGTTTTAATCAGTGCGCGTCCAAGACGCAATCGCCTCTGGTTTTGTTCTAATCCCTGCTGATATTCACTGTACCAGGAGTTGGTGCTATCCAAAAGCTCATTCAACTGGGCCCGCCTCTTAAGAACTGCATCATTGGCATCAGCGATGTCTGCTTTCTGGACGAAATCTTCAAGGGCCTTGCGATAGCTAATGCGGGTAGCGTATGATTTCTTGAAATTTATTTCTACTAATTTGTTTGCAGCGCGAAAAATGTCATCAATATCTTCAAGGTCCTCGACAGTTAGCTTTACAATCTGTTCCACGGCAGGCTGAGCTTGTACCATGGCGTCTGTCAGGGATTTGGCTGCCCGCGTGTTGGCAATGTACTTAGCAAGGAGTTTGATGGAATCGTTGGCGACTTTAATCGCGGCAGGGGACCCGGGTATGACGATCCCCACAGTGTTGGCAAATTCCTGAATCGAGTCTGCCAGCTCACCAGCGGCCTGAGCGCCTTGATTGCCGGAACTGGTAATTGCCTCAAGCGAATCAGAATAAGCGGCGATTGCTTCAAAGGCTTGGTTCCTCGCTTTCCATGCTTCAACCAGTTGCTCAGAGGCCTCCTTGCCACCCTCAGTATAACGCAATTCGTCTGAAACCGTCGAACCGCTTTTAGCGACGGCCGCTTTCAATTGGTGTGTGGCATCTGCAAACGGTCCAATGTTAGGTAATGATGCGCAGCCGGTCACTGTTACAACCAGCATCAGGAACATCACCTGCATGGTTCTCAATTCTCTTGACCGATTACGATTGGAGATGTGTTGCTCCTGAAAATTGTAGGACTGCTTAGATCTTAGAATTTCAATAGCTTTGTTCGTTTTCATAAATAACTCCCAAGCTTCCGGTTAGAGTTGGACACTTATGTCAGAACCATCTGATTTTTGTCGGTCCTGATAAAATTTATCCTCGAATATTGTGTGTGGGGCACCTTATAGAAGGCTTTTGGTGCTTTTTTAACCTTAAAGAACACTCTATCCGAGATTTCCCGTATGCACCACTAATCAACACCGCTAATCCTCCAGACTCCATCAAGTACATTATAAAATTGCAACTGTTTTGGGTGTGCCTACTGAAAATTCTGTCCTTGTTTATTCGCAAGGATTTACGTACATTTGCCAACTCTTGAAAAACGACCTTAAATGGTACAATAATCGGGAAAAGTCACAAGTACCTCGCCGGACGATGCAACTACTCTCTGGCTTGTATTCTGTGCTCGAGGTTCTTACGCCTGACTTTTGTCTCTTCCGAGACAAGAGACGAGAAAGTGCTCCAGGGCTCGGCCGCTGGATTGACCAAAGTCGATATTTGGTTGAAGAGCGGATTCACCCGCTTGCTGTCGCGAGGAGATAACTCAACCTTAACGGGATAGTTTGATGGATTGCCCTGTTCATTATGCAGACGAATGTGAGTACAGTTTAGAGCTTTGTCAGCCAGCAGCACGGTACCTCCATGAAGCGGTTGTGGCTTTACGCTCTCAACTACCCACCCGCCTGTATTGTAGGCGTTGATGGCTTTACGCGATTCCTTTTTTTCCAATGTGTTCGAAAACGGCTTATGCGTGTGGCCAAAAACAAAGGTGACATCAGGAGGCTCCTTGCGGTCCCGTTCGCCGCGGATTTGTTCTCTAAGGATTCCATCGATATACCACCTTAGCCCAAATTCAATCTTGCTGCTCAGAGGCTCCTTAACGTCCTTTCGCTCTAACACTTTAGCTTGCTTTTTGACGAAGGCAGTGGCCATACCCTTGAGAATCCTGTTCGTAACCCAATCGATGCTGGGCAGGTCATATTTGCGGTCAAGGTTGTCTATGAAATCATGAAGGAATTTCTTGAACTGCTTCGGGTCGTACATTTTCTCATAGACGCGCTCGATAGCTTTACCGGCCTCGCCGGACCGGCCCAGCGTGGACCAGAAGAAATCGATCCAGGCGAAATTCTCCGCTTCTATATCCCAGATGGTCGATGGCTCCCGGCGCTTAGGAAAGGCTAACGTTCGCAGTGTGGTCATCAGGCGATATAGGGGATCGAGGAAATGCCCATGGTGAAAGACAATGCATCGGGACGCATCCTGGTTTAGCAGCCCGAGATTCGGATAAGCTATTTCGATAACAACTTCCGGGAAACGTCTCTGCACCAACGTTGTCAGAAAATTGCTTAGAACAGCACCGCGCCCCTTTGCGACAAACATGTTCGTAACCTGCCATGGGGCATCGAGCTGTTTCTTTTTGGATTTACCAAGGTGGTTAATGTATTGCTTCTCGCGAGCGGTCTCCCAGAGATGGTGGTCATGGTTGCCGGGAATATAGATGATCTTGCTGTCGAAGAGTTCTTTATCCTTCTTCATCGTTAACTCGATAAAGCGTTCGAAAGCCATGGCGGCCTCTTTGGTTGAACAAAGCGCCAGCTCAAGGATGTCGCCGTTCAGTATTAATTTTGGCTTCTTGTTCCCCTGGTTCCGCGAAATCAGGAATTTGAGACACTTCACAAGCTGTTTAAGAACCGCGCTGGGTTGACTCGTGTCGATGTTGCTGCTGCCTAACCTGAGGTTGGTCAGAAGGCTGTCCTCCTCACCGAAGTGCATATCTGAAAGACAAACATAAGCAATATCAGCCATGGAACTATCTCCTTACTAAGACTCTTTCCTGGTTAGTGAAAAGGCTCGTGAGCCCAAAACGCAATACCTCTGTCTGCCTCCCCAGTCAATGGGTCAAGGCTGGAATCTGGGGATTCTATTTGAACACTTCCTGCCGGACGGGGCAATCGCTATTTTGTAATTTGAGGACCGACCTCATTGGGCCGCCCAGCCGTTCCCAGCCGCGGGCAGTAACATGGTACAGACCATTCTCCATCTCGATACGTAAAGGGCGGGCAATGCCTCAGAACATAACACCGAAAGGCTAAAAGTCAAGACCTGAACCCATTCCTACCGTCGCGCGGCCTAATCTCAATATCCGTACTCGCTTCGGCATATACCATGTCGTCCCCGTACCTTAGCTGTAAAGTGTATAGTCCCGCTAAATCGATCGAAAAAATTCGTTTAGATCGCAGTCAATCACTAAGTTGTCATGCGGCTGCAATGTTCGCTTGCCCAAGACAGGGGTAATCCCCGGTACCAAGCCCTTACTCTCAACAAGCTGGTCGTCGGTTAGCTAACGGCCCAGCTAAGCCGCGCGCCTGCCGGAGCAAAGCGACTGTATGCGCGTCGGCTTGAGCGACTTGTTAGGCAGTGGAAGGGAAAGACCGCCACCCTAATCAAACGCGCTTCCGGCGCTCTTTTTGCGTTCTTCGTACCATCTTCTCCATACTTCGATAGCACGGGTACGGTTCTCTTCATGATCGGTTTGATCGAAATAGGGCAAGTACGGCTTTTCTCCCGTTATCTGCTCAAGTGTGTATATGGCCACGTACCGGAGAGCTGGGTTGTCATTCATCACAATCGGTAAAAGGTGTGGCACGGCATCAGGTCCGAGTGCAATGAGTACTCTGGCCTCTGCCTGAAGCATTGAGCGAGTGACAGTCCTGCCCGAAGGAAGGTCCACCTCCCAACCATCCTGTACTGGACTGACGCCTTCAGAGAGGTCCCCCACCTCAAGCCGAGAGAATACTCTATTTACTGTAGTCTCAATTATCGTCATGACAACTGACCTCAACTAAACGTTTTTGGCACCCCGTCAAACTTTCGCGGATCCTTTCCCTTAATTGTAGCGGTATGAGGTCCTCGTTTGGCTATTTCTTTGTTCCCATCCGATGTATCTATTATCATCTGTTCGGCGGTGAAACTGTAATCGATCACATCGTTCTTATCCAGGTGATTCTCTACAGTTCCCGGGTTATCGTTGCTTACGAAATTCACATCATTGATGGTGTTGCCAGCGGTATCGTCCGCTCGCGAGTAATTATCATCGTGCAACGGGGGATTATCATGCTTCTGTCCCTTGTAAGGCCCTGCGGTGACTTCAAACGTGTGAAAGGCATTCTGACGGAATTCGGCTACTGTGGGATCGTGTGTGGCGTCTTTCTTGAACTTGGCGGAATAGTCCAATCTAAGCTTTGCAGTCTTGGGGCCCGATATGGGATTCTTTGTCCATTTAACTTCGAAGGATTCTACACCAGCCTTCTTCTTGGAGACGCCGGCTGGAGGACCTGCGTCTTTAGGTCCTGTCCCACCATCAGGACCCTTGTCCTCTACAAGGCCGACACGATTGTCGCTTTCTCCATTCACTGACTTATCCTGAAGCGCCAATGATGCATGATGTTCCGATCTAATGGCAATGGCTTTGGCTTCAGGTCTGGTGTGTATAGGAATGTGACTGAAATTGTGACCTATGTTTGGTACTGTGGTAGTGTGAGACCCTGCACCTGAGCTTTTTTGGAGGGGCATGGCCGCCTGGTCAGAATCGACAAAATTGATCCCGTAGTCGGGCGGTCCGATCGAAACTGCATTTTTACCGGTAGAAGAGTCCTGTTGGGATTTGCTCTTTGTCTGCCTGGCCGTTTTACTGCCAAACGCCATCTGTTTCATAGCATAATCTCCTTTCCGGGTGGTCCCGGGCTATTCAATGAAATGTAAAGGTTCACCCTGCTTTGCCCTCCTTGATGCACTCCCGGCGGATACCCTGCATTACGTCTTCGAGGGCGATCACGCTGCCGCCTGCTTTCAAGGCCTGTAGCGAGGCGTAGCGGATAACGTTCATGATGGAGCCGCCGGAGAGGGTGTGCTCGCGGGCGATTTTCTCCACGTCAAGCGATTTATCCAACTGGGCTTTGGGCGAAAAGCCCTGCTGCCAGAGGCGCAGTCGCTCCTCGGGCCTCGGCATGGGGAAGTAGATAATTGACTCGAAGCGCCGGGTAAAGGCATCGTCCAGGTTCTCCCGCTGGTTTGAGGCGAGGATGGCGATGCCGTCGAAGGTCTCGATGCGCTGCAGCAGGAAGGATATCTCCTGATTGGCGTAGCGGTCGTGAGCGTCCTTGGTCTCTGTGCGCTTGCCGAAGAGGGCATCGGCCTCATCGAAGAACAGTATCCAGCCCTTGTGCTGGGCCTGGTCGAAGACCCTGGCCAGGTTCTTTTCGGTCTCGCCGATGTACTTGGAGACCACCAGCGACAGATCCACCTTGTAAACGTCCCGGCCGGTGGACTTTCCCAGCAGGCAGGAGGTCATGGTCTTGCCTGTCCCGGGCGGGCCGTAAAAGAGGCTGCGATAGCCGGGCCGCAGCTTGGGAGCCATGCCCCATTCGTTCATGAGGGTAGGGCCATGCTGGATCCAGGTTTTGATCTCCTCGATCTGCCGGACAGTGCCGGGGTGCAGCACGAGGTCCTCCCAACTCAACTGGGTTTCGATATACTGGGCCGGGAAGTTGGCGCCGAAATCGGGTCGGCGAGGCTGGCCGGTGGTGAAAAAGCTCAGGTATTCCGCCGAGAGCCGCAGGGGCGCCTTCATGGACGGCTCGTCCTGCCCGTTGGGAGTCAGCCGCAGGATGTTGTGCTTCGAGAAGAAGTGCTGCGGGTCGAACAGAGCCTGCAGGCTAAAGCGGGTCTCCAGGTCGTTAGCCGCCAGGATAAAGGCCAGCGTCTCGCCGGTAGACTGAAAGTCACCCTCCTGGCCCTGCCGACTGCCGCCGAACTCGGTGAACTTGCGGTCGAAAGTCTGGTTCTTGGTGAAAAACACATCCAGCAACTGAGGACGGATGTGGGGCACCAGGCCCAACACAATGGCAAGACGTTCGGCGAAGGAGAGCTGGTACTGCCGCACGAAGCGGGCGTATTCCGAATCCGAAGCGCTGAGGTCGGGCGGAGTGATTTCGAGTACGTCCTGGTGCTCGCATTCCTGTTTGAAGTAGAGCTTGAAACGAGCGTCGAGCACTCGGGCGAACCAGGCCAACTCCTGTTCGAGGTCGCAGGCGTTTTGTCGGATATTGCTCTCCATTACCATTCCACCCTTAGTGGCGCCGTCATCCAGGGCAGCTTCACCCACTCCCAGCCCCACGGGAAGTGGTCCAGCACCACGTCATAAGTCTCCCGTTCGACGCGCAGCAGCCAGGCGCCGTCGCGTGTACAGAGCACCCCCTTCCTTAGCAGGAAAGTACCCCGGAAGCCGGATAGGGACATGTTCTTCAGGATTGGCGCACGCTCGACCACCATCGTGAGCAGGTTAGTACATTCTTCAGCTTCGGCCGGGGTAACCGGCGGGCCAAAGTCGAACACCTCGGTCGGTTCCATCCCGCACAGCACTTTGTTTAGCGGCAGCAGGTACTCAGGTGGGGCAGGCATTTCAATGACGAGCATCTGCAGCAATCCGACCGCCCGCTGGACGGCGGTGATGTTTTTGAGCCGCCTTTCTGCCAGCAGGTCCAGACGCTCAAAGAAACGCTCGAGAAAGGGCCAGAGTATGACCAGACCGGAATTATCGACGTACAGATCGTCGCTTTCGCTGAAGCTCAGGTCAACCAGCGTTTCATCTTTTTGGATGGCCTCCTGGAGTGTCTCAGTCAGTTGGGCCAACACGTCCGTTGGCAGAACAGATGCTTGCCGCTTTTGCAGCTCGGCCAGCAGTTGCCCGACCACCGTCGACGGCAGGACACCTTGCTTGATGGCCCGTCCGAGCGTCTGCATTACCCCTTTGGTGATTTCGCGCTCGGACTCCTGGTCTCTCAGCGGTTTGAGCGCGGCCAAGAGTTCTGTCCTGAGCGCTTCCGGCAGGTGATTGACAATCGGCCGCAGCACTGCGGACAGTCTCGCCAAGGGACCTCCCGAACGCTGCAAATGCTCCAGAATCCGGACAAGCTCTTTAGGCTCCGCGTCTTCGCACTGCAGGTCCTGAAACAGGATCTCCGCAATGTTTCTAAGCTGGGCGGATACGCCCGTTTTTTTCGCCTGTATCCGGCGGTGTATGCCGGACACCAGGAAGGCATACGTCACACCTAATGCCAAGGCGATCTGCAGCAGGACCTCCCGCCAGAAGGCCGAAGGCTCTCTATGTTGCCATCCATCCAAACCGGCTGTGCGTAGTATTCCCAGCCAGACAATTTGCCTGAGCTGGGCCTGGGTTCTGCCGGCCACCGGTCTACTCTTTTGTAAGAGCGTCGTCAGTTCTCGCGGGAATTGATCCAGGGAGGCCTCAAGATAGGGAGCGAGAAGGCGGCAGAGCTCCAACAACACCTCCTCATCGTAGTGAACAACAAGACGCTTCAGAGGGCGTGGCTCCCGGACCAGCTCGCGCATCAAGCAGGCCAATGGGACCGGCGCATCTCGTATCAAGCCCTGCAGGATATCGTTCAGCAGCAGGGGCTGAAGCAGATCGGCCCACCAGGGCAGGCTGCCGGTCCGGGCAAAGAAGTCCAATAGTTCCAGTTGTGACGTCGCCGTCAGACTCTGGCCCCGGCGTCCGGCGTCCCGTTCCTGCCCGCTGATCTGCTTGGCAAGCGACTCGCGCAGAGTAGTGCTCAGTTTGGCAACGAGCTCAGCTTCAAAATGCTGAGGATCGATGGTTCCCAGATCCACTGCCAGCGACTCGATCCGGTGAATATGGTCAGGTTCGCTCAACTCTGTGCAGTATTTATCGATGAGCGGCACGACCCGCTGGCGGTAAACGCGGCCCGCTTCAGTCTGAAGCGGTTTGGCTTTCGCTTGGTCCTGAACCTGTAGCTCTATGATTTGCCGCTTGATGATATGTCTCTGTTCGCTCATGAAGCGCCTTCGAAAACGCCTCCTGCCCAGCCTAAGCATCAGGCTGGACCTGGACGATGACTTGCTGATCTATCTCCACAAATATGTTGGGTCTGGCAATCTTGGCAGCCCGGATGATAAAGGCGGTAACTGACGCCGGTTTGTCCGGCTTCGATCCGGATTTCTGTCGAGCCATTGTAATTGACCGCTGCTTCGGTCACGCTGACTTGTCATGTCGTGTCTGGGCGGACAATGACTACAATTCTGAGCACCCGTTCCACAACGATGGGCTCATCAGGCTCCTTGATGAGAAGCTCAAAGGTGGTGTTCTCTTTCAACTCACCAGTGTCCAAAAACCGGTTTTGTCCTGTTCCTTTAACGGGGTCACCGAGCGGATTTCCATCCAGCAGTAGCTGGTACCATTCCTTGGCTCGGCTGGCCTTGATCCGGATTCGGGTCTTCGCACCGTAATCGACAACGGCTTCCTCCGGATCCACCTCCGGGCAGGATGGAATATTTGCCGTATGTTCCAGCGGAGTTGCGACGCTGGTCTGGGCCTTGACAGCACGGATGTGCAAGGTGGTGCCGGTTGGCAGGCGACCAGTTTGCAGGAGCGGAGGCTCCGGAGCGACTTGAGCCAAATTGGCCGAATCACTGACTTTGCCTGGAAACGGGTCTGCCGCGACGACGAAATCGATCTCGAGTTCGAGCTGCTCCAAGCCCTTGTTCAGCGATTCGTCGCAATCGTCGCTCTTATGGAAATAGGCAGGCCATTCGAATTCCTTGCCTTCCGGGGTTTGGCGAAAGTAGTAGAAAATGCCTGGCTGGCCGTCGAAGACCTGCATATCTCCACTTGTCTGAGCCCCTTCCACCAGCACCTTCACCCGGAGTGGTGGTGCCGGGTCAGGCCGCACCAGGACCACCGCTGCCTGCTCTAACTGGACGGCGGATGGCACCCTTTGCGCCGTCTGAGGTTCTGGAGAAGCTTGATGGTACTTCTGGGCTTGTACGATGACCAGGCTATCGTCGGTCAGCGGTCCGACCTTGAGCTCAAGCTCACCGCCGGTGCCCTGTTGAGCATCCCCCCATTCGGCATATCCCTCAGGGGTTATCCAGACTCCTTCTCTTGCTGGCTTACGAACCTTAACATCTGGTTCACCCTCCACACTTACCTTGATCACCTCAATATCCGGGACTACCTTATGGACAAATTCCCGGTCGGGAATCGGGCGGATGTAAAGTTGGTAGTTGGTGCTTTGCTGAGTCTCAGCGATCTTAATGGTTGCGGGATTGTTATAATCGATGATGGGAGTGGGATCAACCGACACCGGCAGGGCCGGATTGGCCCGGACCTTGAGGGGCAGAACCGTATGGAGCAGGGTTGTCTGTACGGCTCTGTTCTCTGACGGATCGAAGATTTTGGTGGCCCGGATCCAGATGTCCGTGTCCTCAGAGATCGGCTGGGTGAGGAGAGTGATATTGGATAGATTGCCCCGTACTTTTTCTTTTGACAACTCAACCTCAACCGGGTCAAACACATTCTCCACTTCTTTAAAATAGACTAATTTGTAATCCACTCCTTCTTGACTATTGTCTATTTCCACCTCTACTGTCGCGTTGTAATCGACAATGCGGGGTGCTGTGTCAGGGGGACTTTCGAGCGTAGGATCCAGGCACGGTACGTTCGGGATCCAGGCCCTTAACGCCGCATTAAGGCCTACTTTTACTGTGGCGGTCTGATGTAGGTATGCTTCTCTGGAAGATTGTTGCTTCTTGGCAAGAATCTCAAAGGTGATGTCATCCTGAATCTTATAGGTTTCCAGATAAATCGTTTCGCCGTTACCCGATGCCTCGACGGGCACGCCCGATTCCTCTTCAGCCCCTTCTGTGCGTTTGACCAATTCATGCTTGTGATGCAACTGGTACAAAACGCCCTTCTGGCTGTCTTCGATGGGGATCTTGGCGATGGTATTGAATGCCACTGTCAGCTTCTCGTCCCTCACTGCCAGATCTCTCAGAGGATAAGTTTGCCCCAGCCCCAAAAGGTCGATCAACCGGTCGCGGGCATCACGAACGTGGATGTGGGTCGTGGCCATAGCTTATATTCCGAGTTTGTCTTTCCAATAGTCGCGGCGTTTGTCTAACCAGTTATCGTAGGCAGCTTTACAGTCTGTCCAGGCAGATTCGTCAAGCCAGTGAATGGTCGGAATCAAATGGGCAGGGGTCTCTTCGCGAACGGTCCGCTCAATGAACGCTTTGAAGCCGGGATTAGTAAATCTCGGCGGCCAATTAGGGAAGACGAAACTGATTTGCAGCGAATAGGGATCCCTGACCTGTGGATCTGCCAATATCGGAATCTTTTGCCCCCTGTCGCCTTCCATCGGCCTGCCGCCTTCCATCGGCCGCAGCAGGATATGTTCGACTACGTAAAAAATCTCTTCCGACTCTACCAGACCCAACTTGCGTCGTATCCGTTCTTCCAGACCGGAACGATTCTCGTTACTCCGGGATTGCAGGTAATTGAACGCTGTACCTCTGGCGCTGCTAAGTCGCGGATAGTTCTGCAAAAAGTTCTGCTTATCCTGAGCTACTGTTTCGGCGACTGAGTTTTCCCCATCGGACAAGAAGCCATGTAGGATCAGGGAATAATCCGTGAATTGCTCAGCAAATCTGGCCAGCAGATGATTGAGAAAACGATTGCGGCGGCAAGAGTCCGGCTTTACCTCGGCCTCTTTCGTCTCCGCATGAGGGTTTTCGGTGATTTGCTGTAGCCTGGCTTGATGAGCGGCTGGATCCAAGCAGCGAATATCTTCCAGTCCCAAAACGGGCTCTTCGATCGACTGCGGGAAATAGGTGCGTGTGTCCTCTTTGTGGAAAGAGAACAGATCCCTCACATGCGCCAACTGGGAGAAGTAATTCGCCAACAACTGATCAAAGAACATTAAGTACGCTTTAAGTTGCCTGGCTTGCGCCTTGCGCTGCGGTGAGGCGGATGGCGGCAGACCCATCGCGCCAATACCGTAGCTCGCCGGGAACTGGTGCTGAATCGAGTAATAGCTGCCGACTTTTCGATCGTGTCCGATGGGAGGTACAAGATCCCGCTCTTTCAAAGTCAGTTTCCGGGAAACCGTCGACCTTCTCAAACGGTCGTTATAACGTTCGATGACTCTTTTTGCATCAACATCGACCGGCAGTTGCTCTTTCACCAGAGTAATCACCGAAGCCTCAATATCCAGTCTGGGTGCACGGTCTTCAGCCACCTTAAACGACCACGCTTCAGTTACACCTCCAGAAGATACCTTGATGTCATTGACAGCCCTGACGCCGGTGACATCCATGATTTCATGGATAAGGTCGGAAGTGTTGATAGTGGTTCTTCGTGTCAGCCGCTGTAGCGATTCGGAATCAAGGAACCCATGCTCCAACCTCGGTCCTTCGAAGATTTCGTCAATAGGTTTGCCCTTCTCCAGCATCTGGTTAAGAGTTGCGAAGGACGCACTGGGAGAGATGTAGTCCGAGATCTTCTCATAGATTCTCAGCAGGACTTCTTCGGCATCTTCGACCGGACCGATTTCAACACGGGTTTGGGTCCGGATCTTTTGCGTGCCCAGCACTTCGATCTCTTCAAAGTCCTCACAGAGATTGCGGTTGGCGTGCAGGCGGCGGACGGCCTCCCGTAGTACGACCGTGCCATCGATGTCCGTCAGATCGGATTTTTCGATCAGTACCCGGTACAGGCCTTTCAGGTGAACCGGTTCTGTCTCCGGAGGATTATCCTGCAGGCTCAGCTCATTCTTTTGGGCATGGTAATGAAGCGGGATCTCGGGTTCTTCGACCTTTTCTATCCAAACATTTTTGACCCCTTCCACGTCGAGCACCAGCTTGCGAAGGTCGGTCAGCGTTACCGGGTGTGAAGTCAGGATCCGGGCGGGACTGTACAGGCTCTCGTAAGGGTCTGACCCATCCGTCGCCAGCAGGTCGGGCAGTTCATAGGCGATGCGATAGCCTAAATCAGTGATAGCATAGCAGAGCTGCTCCATGATCGTAATGCCCGGATCGTGGGCGTTGAAATCCGTCCACCGCAGACCTGCCTTTGCCATCTCCTGGAGATAGCGGATACCTTCCTGCCGGAGGAAGGTGTAGTCCATGGCACGGTGCTCGGGCGGGCCGGTGGGTAGAGTTAATGATTCCATGACTGCCTTTGATCCCTACGTTATCTGTGTATCGGTGTGAACGGAGTAAACGGAGTAAACGGAGTAACCGGAGTGATCGGTGTGACCGGAGTGACCAGGGTCAGTGGGGCGGCTCTGAACGTGATGCCGTCAAGAGAGAACCAACCTGGGCTTCCCGAAGAGGGTATAACCCGGCCATCCTTTGCGATATCTATCCTACAGGATGCGTTGCCGTTTGTAATGGTCACCTGTAATTCTTGATTTTGCGGTCTGTAGCCCGAAGGTAGGGTGAAGATAGTGGCGTTGGTACCAACCGCGCCACCCTTTACCAGGCCTCTTAGGTGAACGATCCCCAGGCTGTCCTTGAAGTATCCAGCCGGGTTATACGGACCACCGTAGTTTACCCAGCCGCTTTGGAACTTGTTCGCAGCCACGTTTTGCCATGCCTCTTGCACGATGGTGCCCTGGACTCTTAGATTGCCGGCAACATCTAATTTATGCTGAGGGTTAGTCGTCCCTATGCCGACGCTCCCTCTTGCATATAAATCCCCACTGCCACCTTTTATTTCGAATAGCGGCCGCCAGCCAGTAGAATATACACCAAATGAATCGTTTGTGTGGACATGTATCGCAAGCGTATCGCGCTCGAATGCACCGGAGGATTTATGCAGAATCTGGTAATCTCCATCATTGCCAAACTTGATGAGATTAAGCCTATTGTCGCCTCTGAGTCCAAAATCGCTTGCTAGGTGAAGGACATTTTGCCCATTGGTTCCGCTAATATTCAGTTTATAATTTCCCGGATTTGCAGTTCCGATGCCGACATTGCCGTCTTTGATGACCATCTGAACTGTCCCGCCTCCGGCATTGAGTTCACTGTCATGATGGCTGCCCCCTTTGTACCAGGCGAAGTTCTTGTCTGTCCGATAGTATTGCGTAGAGGATTGTACTCCGATGCCGTAATTAGTGCTCCAGAGATTGATCATTTGCCGAGTCTGTGATCCGAAGCTCTGGTCGCCAGTTACGGCAAGGTCACCATTCACCTCCAGCTTTGATGTCGGATTGGGAGTTCCGATGCCGACGTTGCCTGTATTTTGGTCGATGAAAAGCCGGCTGTTGCCTTGTCCATCGCTGATATTGAACCCTGGTTTGCCGCCGGGGTTTAGGCTGAGTACCCAGCTTGGATTCGTATCCGTGAAGTTTTGGTAGAAATTGATCACTTTCTTGCTTGTGTCGCCCCCTGCGGCTTCTATGCTGAGAGGATCCCCCGCCAGCTTGACGATGCCGTCGTCTTTTTGGTTGAGCATGGCATCGATAAGCTCGGCAAAATTGCTCTCGGTGGGAATGGCGTTCCTGACGAAGTACGACTTTAGTTCTGTGCGATTTCTTTTGTTGATTTCCATGGTATTGTTCCTTTTCCTAATCCGGATAAACCGGAATCAAATCCGCCCCAGGCGGACTCGCAAAGACGCCAATACATTTAAGATCGATTGTTCTCATCTTTTTTTGCGAGCTTTGCGGTTTTGCGTGAGAGAATGAATCATTCGACAACTTTTTGCCATAAGAAGCAAAAAATATGACTGATAAGTATCTAACACAATAAGTGAGCCGGTCAGTTTGGCGCGATGAGATGTTCTGACGTACTGAATTTCAGCCCACGATAAAGTCAAGCTCGATCTTCATATAATTGATTCCCGTGAATACTTCATGTTCATAGCCGACCTCCGAGATAATGTCGATCTCGTGGCGTCGGGCGGCCACCAGCACTCCGTCCGGTCCGTCTGTCGTTACAAAATAGCCCTGTGAGTCGGAGGGCTGTGCCAGCCTGAAGGTCCTGCCGTCCTCACTGCTGAAGAGCTTGATCGCTGCAACATAGTCCACATAATCACGCTCGTCGATAAAGTTGACGATACTATTGGCATAGATCTTGCCGCCAATCACGATATCTGCCCCTTCCTCATAGGCCCAGGGTGAGAGGAAGTAATTCAGTTCGTCATTAAGTTGCGTTTTGCAGTAACCTTCGTCGCAGCCGAGCTTGAACCTTACCCCAACTCTCACTTTGACCGCTACATAGAGGGCGTTTCTCACTTTGACCGTTGCGCAGGCCGGGCTTTTGTCTGACAGGTATGATTCGATGTCCGAAATCAGTTCTGCAGAAGCCCTCGGCTCAAAGGGATCGCTAGGCCGTTGGCCTCGGATGTCGGGGATAACGATGATCTCCACTTTGCCCGGCTCAGCGGGATGGTCCTTCGCATCTGCCGGAAGGCATTTTGCTTTATAGATTTGCGGGAATCGCTCCAGAACCAGGCGCTCATAGTCCCACACGGTCAGCGCCCGGTTCTTATGCCGCAGGCGCTCGCTGACTCGAGTGTAGAAGATATTGTCCAGCTCCTCCATTTTTGCGGCGTACGAGGTGTAAGGCTGTCGGACGCTGGCAATCTCGGGCATTGGCTCGGCCGGCCCGGTAATGGTTCCGGCAGGCAGTGGGGAGCTATAATGGTCGGGAGCGTTGTTCTTGTCCACAAAAGTAGCGGAAACTCCTTGGGTATGAATGGCAATTGTATCGCAAACGCTGTTGCTGTGCTGCGCAACGGCGGCCCGGATCCAGTACAGTTCCCTGGGCAGTCGGGTGCTGGGTTCGACCGGCTCAAGGTCAAATGTGATGATTCCTGAATTGATCAGGCCGTGGGTCGAGTCGAAAAGAATGTTTCCTTCATGTAAGCTCATCCAGCGGTTGTCACTGAGATAACTCCATTGTATCGGCACAGGTTCCTGCTCCGGGTCGGCGCTGCCCTCGGCCATCTGGAATAGGATGGATACATTCTGCCGGGGGCGGACATCTTTGATACCGATGTATAACTGACCCTCGTTATTATATTGGGGCAGGAAAAAACAGCCCCGGGCAGCGACCTCAGGCTGAACCTCGTTATGCCCGAAAGGATGGATATGGAAAATCCGGTCAATCTGGGAACCTGGTTTATACTCCTCTAAGATAATCTCCTCCGAGGAGGTATAGTCCAGGCTCAATTTTTTGATTTTAGGCGTGTAGGGTGGATTCAATTGATACGTTTCGGCAACAACATCGCCTTCGTTGGCAATCGCTGCGGCCAGCGCGATTGATTTCTGAGCAACCAGAGCAGGGTAGGTCTCGTGCTGGAAGCCGGGTTTGTTCAGCTCCCATTGAAGGTAGCGGTTCCACGTCAGAAGGTCTTCCTCAGTTGGGGTCTTCAGGATTCTTTCATATTTATATCCTTGGCGTCCTGCCCGGAGAGCCTCCGGAAAATCGGAGATTTTGATGGAGTGTTGTTTTGCTTGGACCCCGGTAAGGCTTGAAAACAAGGGTGCTTTCTCTTCAAGCGGGAGCACCACCCGCTTATCAATGAGGCTGATGCAAGTTGTGAAGTTCTGTTCATCCCAATTGAGATCGTAATTCGTGTAGTGGGTCGTTAGGTTACCTGGAACGCCCATCCAATCTACGTTAAATGTCAAGCTGTCAAGTCTCTTATAGACAAGCTCCGGATGACCCAGGAAAAAACGTGATCCCACGGATGGACTGGTCCCGAAAGGCTCGAACGGCTTTTTTGCATCCAGTACGGTTTCATCGTTTTGAATCTGAAACGCCGACAGGCCGGCTACATCGACCTTGACGTGGGTGCGGACGAGTACGAGGTCCTTAAAAGGTGGATAGTGGGAAATAAACTGCTCAGTTTCCGCATTCCAGATCTGCCTCAGCATGAGTCTGAGTACGGGCCAGCAGGTGTCGATTTCAGCTTCCTCCGCTGGTAACGGAGCGATCGCATCTACGTCTGGACCGAAAGTGAGTGTGAACTGGAGAGCTGCCAGTGTCTGCTCCGTTGACTCAGCATTAGAAATCCCGCTCAGCGATGGGTAATCCCCCTGCTTCACTTCCATGGAATCTGGCGCGATCCAGCCTTTTTCGGTACTGATCTCAACGAGGAATGGATCTTTGGGGAGCAGGGGCTCAATCTTATCTTCGTCAAAGAGGTTGGAACGAAATGCCAGGGTCAGAATGATTTTGCGTTCCCCTTTGCTTTCGCTCAACGCCAGCAGAGGAGAGCTGATGGCCCAGCCAAACAACGAGGGGGTGGTGCTGTCTTTGCCGGCTTCTGTTCGCTGCCGGCCGAAGGTCTTCCAGCGGGGATTGTCTTTATCAGCATCGATACCGAGCGCCACTCCGGCCGTGGTGGCATCCTCTGATGGGTAAAGGTTGCACCATTCTTCCTTGCGGGCGACCGGCTCAGTGAATTCCTCCCGAATACGCTGGGCGATCTCCACGATGCGGTAGACCCGGTCCCAATCCTTATCCGTCACCTGGCCGGCATCCGCTTTCAGGCTGATGTCCTTCAGGAAATCATAGTCGTTGTCTTTTCTGACAAATTCCTTCAGCCGTTCCAGAGGTGACGGCTCTGCCTGCGTCGGATCCTCGCCCAGCGCAAGGCAGATCATCGCCTCGAAGCCTTCCTTATCATGTTTATTCCTCAACTGTTGTCTGCGGCCTTCGTAAACCTTTTCTTTATGAGCGTCTGCGAGGATATCATAGACTTTGTCCCATTCCCCGGACGTCTCATCAGCATTCTCTGCCACCGACAAGATGTACGAAAAATTCTCCGCGGACATGCAGAAGTATTTCTCCACATGAGACACTGCCGCATAGTACTCATCGATGTTGGCAACATCGGCCAGTTTGGAAAAATCCGGGCTGATGGCAGCGTTGAGATTTGCATCAAAATCCGTGGGATCAAATCTTCGATGGTCTTCCGGAATCAGACGATAGGATGGGTCCTCTCTCTTCTTCTGACCGGCTTGCTCGAGAATGCGATTGATCTCGCTCCATTCATTGTCGATCTGGATTTTGCGCCTTGTCATGGCTCTAAAATCGTCGAAACTCACGAAGTGAAGCTTGTCTTCGACAAACCGCTCCAATTCCCTGCGCTCATTGCCGAAGATGCGGTGCCATTTGTCGTAAAGGTCATAGATATCGTTAACCTCGGTAATTCCGCCGAAAACCGAAGAATCATCAGGCCTGACACTCACGGCCTTTTCGAAATTTGTATTAAAGTCCCTGGGATTTGTCGGTTCCAGTTTATAGGTAGAATTTCCCGTCCTTTTGCGGCCGGCCTTTTCCAGCAGTCGATTGATTTCATCCCATTCAGCGTCTGCCTGATCGCGCTGAAGTTTCAGTTGCCTTAGCGTGTGAAGCTCGAAAAGCGGCATGTAAAGGTCGGTGCTCGCAAATTTTAACAGGCTTGCCAGCCGGAGCAGAAAAGCGAAGTCCACATTTTGGTCCTTATCATACGCGGGCAAAGAATCACCCGGCATGGGATCGCCCAAGGCAATCTCGAACATTCGTATGAAGCCCTCTTCCCTGGGACCTGTGTGCCGTTCTCGAGCGTCACGGATCCCCGTGATCCGCTTATGGACATGCAAAGAGCTCAACCGGGCGACCTGGGCGTGATTGACCACGATTTTGTGATCTGTGCGATAGATGCGGTTCTGGCCCTGGCTGTCCGGCCCGGCACTGAGCAATGTACCCGTGGGCAACAAAACCTGACTGACGTCGTCGGCAGGTGCGAAGAGGATGTTCACCTGATCGGGAACGGCTGACTTCTTGCTCATTCGCAATGCTTGCTGGTAGTAAAATTCCAGATGCCGGCGGGTTAGCGTGTTGAGTTGTTGCTGAGCGTGTCCAATGAGCTTCAGAAAGGTCAGAAAGAGCACAAAATGCGGGCGGAAAAACTGGCGTGCTTCCACCGGCGTGAACTTCGCCGGGCTATCCATGAAAACGGCGACCTTATCAAGGTCTATAACCGGTCCTAAGAACCCGCTCCAATCTCCGGCCTCCCGGTTTGTGGTGTTGTAATACTTTAACTCCTTGGCATATTCTCTTGCAAAGGCCAGCAGGTCTTTGACCGAGCGTTCATCCACAGACACATAATCGGGATCCAGGGCCATCTGATGTCGTCCGGCTTGACTTGTTCCGTCGCGATGGAAAAAAAGTGATTTGGGTAACTGTTTTGGCATAATGACAGAATGTCTTCTGGATCAGTCAGGATCCTTTAAACTTCGTGTTGGTTGTGATGAACATGCCACTGCCTGAATACTGCGGAGTCGCATCCGGGATAGGGGAGCCCGGTCCGGGGGGCGGCTGCTGAGCCGGGCTTTGCACTTCAAACTTGGCCGTGAAATTGCCCCCTTTGAGCAGAACTGCTTTACCTCCGGTTTTTGTCTTCTTCGCCTTTTGGTTTGCCGCCAACGCGGCAATTTTCAACGTCCCGGCACCCGGTATGGAGTATTGCGGCGTCATGTAGGTGCAGCCCGGAACCGAGACGTTCTTCTCGTCCCCGTCTATACAGACTTTCTTTTCACTGAGGGTTGCAGGTCCGCTGCCTTTGAGATCGCCGGGTTGCACAATCACGACCGCAGCCCCAAAGTTGGGTAGGAAGTTGGCTTTGTCGCCTTCGATCAGGATGAAATCAGGCATCCTCCTCAGCTCCCTCACATGCCCGGTGTGGTGGCCTCGTTCAGGTAAAATGGGTAGACCATATTGTAGCGCGAGTTGGTGCTCCTAATTGTGTAATCAATACTGATCAGCAGAAGCCCCGGCTCGGATACGCTGGCGGTTATTTCCAGTCTGTCCATCGTAATACGCGGCTCATGGTAAAGAATGGCGTCTGAAATCATGCCGGTCAGACTGTTAATCAGGCCCTGGTCGATCTCCTCAAAGAGAAAGCCGTTCAGGTCACATCCGAATTCGTCCTGCATTACCCGCTCGCCCAGTTGCGTGGCGAAGAGGACCTGCAGGCTCTGATGGATGTCTTCAGGGCCCGAGACCATCTCCACCTCTCTGCCGCCCTGGGTGAAGCTGATGGGGAAGCTCCACCCTGTCCCTAAGAAGGACAGGTCATTCTGCATCTGCTTGTTCCTCAATGCCCGGATCAGGGTTTTTTGTGCCGGCTTTTCCGCCCAGCGGATCGGCCCCGTTGAGCTGCTGCTGGGCCTGCTCCTGTATCTTCGCGACAAGAGCATAGACCTTCGCAAATGGGATATACCCCAGACCTTCCAGGATCAGATTGGCCTCGTCGACCGTGACTTTGAAGTTGATTTCTTTCACAGTATTTTTCTTCCTGTTATGACTTTCAGTTGATTCTGGTGTTTCTCTGTTCATCATTTGACATCCACTTTCTGCCCTTTGATCTGAACATTTCCGCTGGCATCGATCTTCACGTCTTTTGCGCTCTTGATTTCGATTCCGTTCTTATCCATCGTGATAGAATTACCGTGTTGATCGGTAACTTGAATCATCTGTGCATCGTCGTCGAACACAATCTTGTTTGACTCTGGCGTTTCGATGAAGACTGAGGCCTTTTCTTCATCTACAAAACCGATCTTAGTGCCTTTTTTGGTCACAATCGCTTTTTTGATGTTTTTTTCAGTCAGTTGTGAGACTTCCTCGGGCGGCGTATTCTTTGAACCGTACATCGCCCCCAGGATAACAGGTTGCCGGGGGTCGTTGTTAAAGAAACCCACTACAACTTCATCGCCTGTTTCGGGCCTGAAGAAATAACCGTGGTCCTTGCCCGCATCCGGGGACAACAGGCGCGCCCAGACGGCGCCGTTCTCTTCATCGATTGCCGGGAGAATCACCTTGACGCGATATTCTTTTTCCGGGTCTTTTTCGAATGCATCGACAATGCCGAGTTGCAGGCCGCTTACTCCGGGCAGCAGCCCGGCTGCGGGGACATCTTCAATGTTCTCCTGCCGGCAGAACCAATCCGGAGAAAGCCCGAACTGTATGTCGGTCTGCCAGCCGGAATCATTGACCTTCTGACGGATGCCGGTCACAAACGTCTTGCCGTTGAAACGTTCACCGATCCCTTTGACTTCTATGACATCCAGCGGTTTAATATCGGCAAATCCGGCGACGGCGATACGCCCCCTGATCATCGACATGCGGCTGCGCGCCATGCGGGCGTCCACCCAGGCCTGTAGTTCTTTCGTATCCAGGGGGACCGGGTGAGTTAGCCTGTAGGTATCAAAACCAATTGTTTGTGCGATTTGCCCGCCATCCAGATTCCCTTGTGACAGTTCAAAGGCTTCAGCTTGCCTTGCTTGTGTTCGTTGAAGTTTCTTCAAATCCCAGGCGATACCCTCCAGAGCGCTGTATTGATGGCTGGCATCTACTTCTATTTCGAAGTTGTAGATCTCGCTGATTCCCCATTCAAAAGTGAGTTTGGGCTGACCATTGACCGCGATCTTCTGCAGAGAGATATTGCCATCGTCGGCGATCACGATTAGGCCCTGAATGTCGGCCCGCGACAGGATAAAATCCCAATCCGTCGCATAGTACTGCACGATCTCAGGGTGTTTTGGCTCCGTCGCTTCGATGGAACCTTTCTCAAGACCGGCATCTTGAATGATTCGGTCGATAATCTCGTGATCGGTTTGCTCACGAAACACAATGCTTTTTCTGGTGTGGGTAAGCTTAACGGCGGCATCCTTCATTTCGACAGTAAGCACCGAGCCGCTCTCGCCGGCCTGGACCCCGTGCCGTACCACGGGTCCTTTGAAGACCGTTTCGTCCGGCGTTCCCTCGTAGCGCAACTTGATCTCTATTTCTTTACCCGGCTCAAAAAAGGCGGTGTCACTGATTGAAAAATTTCTTTGAGCCGCGTCTCCGTCGACCAGCATCAACTGGGCCTGGGGTATCCGGTTGATTTCCTTGATGATATCAAGCGATAAAATCTCATAGGCCGGATCCATTTGCTCATCTTGACTCAGGATAGTCACTGTTACTACGCTCATGTGAACTGCTGTGAAGGGTAAAGAATTGATAAACAACAATCTATGTTTCTATAGGCGGAAAAACAATCTCCCGGCCAGGCATCAGGTTACGGAAATTATCCAGGTTATTGACCTGAGCCACCCTGAGATAATGGGTCGATGAGCCATAGATTTCCTTGCAGAGCAAGGGCAGGGTATCGCCGTTCTTGACGATGCGGGTGTGGGTCAAATCCGGGGAACTCTTCCCTTCCATACGCGTGCGCTTCGACGCGTCCTTGTCCTCGACAAACATGGCTGTAAGTTCCGCACGCAGGGGTGCCCCGCCTTTCTCGAAAGATGTATACTTTATATCCGCCGAGTCCAGCCGACAATCGAAGATTTGAAGGGGGCCATCCCCCCACTGAATCTTCAGGAACTTCGGCTCGTGAATCTCCCCATCCATATAGAAACATAAGTTGAGGAATTTGTTGATTTGCTCGGAGACACTGTCGCTTCGGCCCCCAGTCAAAGAGTCGAGACCATAATTACTGACTCCCGTGCCGTCGAAAACCAGTTTCAGCGATATTTGATCTGAACAACTGTGGGAATATCGAGCCTGGCTGCCACTTGTATTGATTCCTTGCCGCGTTTGGAAGACATTTTTATGTTTCATTGAAAAAGATTCGGGATTGAACATGACCTCAAAAGTATCTTTGGGCTTGCCTTTCCGCTTACGATCTGTGTACACGCCGATCCTAAGCTTCTCCAGCTTGACAATGTTAAGGTCCATGCTATCTCTATCTCTCCCTGGATCTCTTCAAAATCCTTAGAACCTGTTTGACGCAAGCTTGCAAAAGGGCTTCTTTCTCGTCGTCGACCGTCCGTAAGCCCGGTGCGCTTTGCGTACTCTCTCGATCCTGCTCCACTACTGCTCTTATAATGAGTTCTTTAATCTCGACGGGCATCTTCAAATCCTCATAATCTGCATCCGGGTATAAGCCAGTTCCAGGGTGTCAATGAGAACAGAGTTTTCCCTGGCATTCAGATCCGAGGTGGACCACTTGACCGGATAAGCCTTAATAAAGAGCCAGCCGGAAACGGGCGTCTTTTCCTCATCGAAGAGAGTGACGAGAACATTAGAGGGGTAGAACTTAAACAGCGACATCGCGGCGTTGAATTCCAGATTTAGAAGAGAACCGACCACCATACCTCTTTCAAGAACCAGGTTTTGATAATCGATTCTTTCGGGGAGCCGGTGCGTGTATAAATTCTGACCCCCTTCGGTGACCGTTGTGGTCCTGACTTCTGCCGACAGCCCCGAGACTTTTTGAAATCGAATGTCCAGAGGATTGGGGACTACGCCACCTGCAAAAAAGAACACTCCGAAGCGAAATCCGAGAATATTGCCGAGTTCCATTTTTTCCTCCTGGTTGTATTCAATGGTATTCGATGGAGATGCCGGCAGCCATTACTTCCAGGCTCTCAACCGAGACCTCATTGGTGCCGGCATCGAACGTGGGAGCTTCAAGCTTGACCGGTATTGCTTTAGCGATCCGCCAGGACACCACGGGTTGGCCTGACTCATCACACAAACTCACCTCCATGGGCCGCACCTTTTCCTCCCGGAGCCACTCATACAGAAAACTGATACCTTTTATGGTTCCTTTTTTAAAGGTGACAGGGGCGTATTTCTTGAAGTAATACGCTGTAATGTCCTCACCTTCCCAAAAGCTGAAACCATGCCTGTAGGTTACGGTTTCGTGCTCCCGGGTTATACCGGACACTTGCGAAAAACTCATCGGCGTGCCATCGATCGTAACCCTGAAGTTGTAGGCCGGTAACGGATAACTCGATTTCTGAAGGTCTTTTATCTCAGCCATAACTCAGGGCTTAAGCTTCTTCAATAGAGATGCTGTCGGCCGTTAGCTCCATGCTCTCCACGGCAACGTCGTTGGAATTTGCGTCAAAAGAAGGGGCGTCCAGCTTGGTTGGGAACGCGTTGATCACTTTCCAGCTAATCACTACGTCTCCATTTTCGTCACACAATCGGATTTGGATGTCCTTTTTCTCGACCTGGTTGGTCTGAATCCCACTGATCCAGCTATATAAGGCGGCAACACTGGCGCCGAGAACGATCCCCTTCTTGAGGGTTATGGTCGGGGCGGAGCGTTGGGCGGGCATTTGCATGACCCTGGGTCCGGGTGTCCCGCTTTCAATGGGACTCTCCTTGTAGGTGGTCGTTTCATAGCTTATGCCTAATCCCGATACTTCTGAAAAGGCGACCGTGTCGCCGCCGATCTCAACTTTATAGTTGTATACGGGAAGCGGATACGCTGTTTTGATTTGTTCTTTGGATACTGCCATGGCTATCTCTCCAGTTCTAAAATTGAAGGTTTTAAGGATACTCTTCTAATCTTTCAGGCCTCAGTGTCCTGTAAGACGCGTTCGGATTATCGAGACCCCGCTGGAAGCTCTTTCTATGCTTCCTGCAGTTTGTGCATAAACCGGATAATGATGAACTCGGCCGGTCTGACCGCAGCAACTCCAATTTCGACGATCATGCGTCCTTCCAGTATGTCCTGAGCGGTCATGGTTTTGCCGAGCCCCACATTCACATAATAGGCTGCTTCGGGAGTCGAACCGGCCAGTGCGCCCCGTTCCCAAAGGCTGTAAAGATAGCTCTCGATCATGCCTTTGACCTTAAGCCAGGTGGTCGCGTCGTTGGGCTCGAACACCGCGAAGGAAGTCGATTTCTTAGCGGATTCCTCGATCATGTTGAAAAGCCGCCTGACGGAGATATAGCGCCACTCGTTATCATTGCCCGCCAAAGTCCGGGCTCCCCAGATCAGGATTCCCTTGCCGGTAAACGCGCGAATGGCGTTGATAGATTTGCCGGCAGTGGGGTCGACGTTCAGGCTTGCCTGCTCCTCATGCGTGATCTTGGAAGCAGGGCCGATCACAGCCGACAAACTGACATTGGCGGGTGCTTTCCAGACACCTCTATCTCTGTCGACTTTCGCATACACGCCTGCCACGGCCGAACTGGGAGGCAGGGTCACCCTCTGCCTGGTCAAGGCCGCTTTAACCTGATTGTAAAGCGCTGTTTCCGTGGATTTGATCTTTTCAAGGGTGGTGGAAGTGTCCGCAACCGCCTGACTCTCTAAGTCGACATTGGCGTTCTGGGTGTGCGGCACATCGCCGCTGCCATCACCGTTTACCGTGATATCGAAGCCCTGCGGGTCATTGGAAGTATCAGCCTTCCAAGTTTGCCAGGCCGTACTGACACCCGTACCGTCCTTGCCTGAGACGTTCCTGATTGTCAGGATGCCGGTATCGATACTGAACTCCACAAGCTCACCTGATTCTCCTGCAACTATCTTGGCTTTGGGAGTTTCCGTATCTGTCCCGCCATATTTTACGACAATGCCGTTGTCACCAAAGGATTTCTGCCAGCTCGTTGCTGCGGTGCCTCCCGTTTCTGGCATTTTGATCTGAATACCGTCCTCTTTGTATTGGTAGTTCAAGGATGTGTTGAGGTAAGGCAGGTAAGCGGCTGCGTACATGAGGCCACTCATGCCGATCCCGTCTCTGAACTCTTTCACCTTATCTTCTCCACCCGGCACATCCAGGATGGCAAAACGGTCTTTCAGATCGTCACATTGGGCCATTGCCTGCTGGCAAAGCTCGTAGTAATCCGCTGTGCCAAGGTTCACGGCGTCGGTGAGCAGGATAAGTGTGGGCTCATCCTCTTTTTCCAGTGCCTTCAGGCCCTTTACAAAATCGGCTTTGGCCAATGTATCTTCGTAGTTGCCCACGGAAACGATATAGCAGCTTCCACCTCCGTTCTTGAAATACATACTCAGGCAGTAGTGCATCAGGAAATCCGGCTGGGCGGAAGAGCCACTGCTAAAACCGATCTGGTCAACCACTGTTTCCTTTGTTTCTGCATTTACACTTGTGGTTACGTTGAAGCCGGTTGGCTTGGCTTTCCCAAAGATGCTTTCATACTCAAGCAGAGTACTGACTCGGGCGACGCGCGGATTATCAGTTGCCGGCGAGCCATTCTTCGTGTAGCCAATAAAGGCGGGAACTGCGGTCGATACTTCTGCGACAGATGGGGGCAACGTAGAAATTTCCTCTACGTACACGCCGGGAGTTTGGTAGGAAGCCATAATCTTTCACGCTCCTTTCTATGGAAATGGTTTGGTTATATATTTGACAACTTGAGAGAACGCATCCTGCTGGTGCAGGTTTGCATCGATTTCAACCTCTATTTTGGAATAATTTCGCAACGACGGATTCGGTAAGGCTTCGAACAAGCGGTTGCCATCAAAGTGAAGTTCCAGGTGTTTCCTGGCTGTCTGACGGGAGGAGATAAGATTGTCTGATACAAAGCGGAACCTTTGTGTCCCGGGATATTTTTGTGCCAGCTCCTCTGCCAGGTCGTCGGAGGAGTCAGGATTCGTAACGAGGTTCGTCCGGTGTTTATTGCTGAACACAAGTTTGTCGAGTTCATCCTTGTCGACGATCTGAAACACGTCTTCGATGCCATTCAGATTGGTGACAAGATAGTACTTCCACCTCGCCTGTCTGGCAGTGAAGGCAATCTGAAACTCAATAGGCGCTCTATCTGCCGGTCGGAGGGTGCCATTGTTGTGAATCTCCACATCTGCAAAAACGCCTCTCTCCAGACGGGGCGCGATCGGGTATTTGACCGCAAAAGTCTCGTCTTTTAGAGCGGACTGAGTGTCAACAGTTATCACCTTATCGGTCTTGTCATATTCCTTTAGTTTTACATTTCCTGAATCCATGATCTCGAATCGGTCGGTTGTCAGGCCCTCCAAAGGGTGACCACTCAAGATGAAGCAATTCTCCTGGGCGGGATGCTCAACGATAAAACTCTCCGTAAACCAGGCTTTCCGGGAATCAAGCTGAAGTCCCTTGTCGCCCTCCGGGTTCAGGCCTGCATTCGTGTAAAGAGGCGCAGGCCGATTGGCGATGTCCGACAGGTCGGTAAACAGGGCGAAGTCCGGATTATGAAGCCGCAGGTGGAAGGTGAAAGTTATCTCCTCCGGATACGCTATAAAAGGCTTTCCCTCGTCATCCACCTGCATGAAAACTCGTATGCCGTCAGGAAATGACTTCAAGACGCAGCGATGATTCTTGAGAAGCTTATCAGTGGCCGGATTCGGCTCCATCGAAAAGTCAGAGCACCTGCCGTCAGCATAGTACGAGTGTGTCACGCGCAGTGTGAATACAGGGAGAAACTTCATGACGATATCCTAAGGATTCTCTCTTTGATTTCGGTTATAGTCGTGGCCTCCTCATCCCTGAGTACCATCATCTTCACCTTGTACAAGACGGAAGGATGGTATGTGGTTCGTAATGAGTTCCACAACTCATTCTGCTCTGAGAAAGGCAACGTAACCAGTTCCATGATCAGCCGTTCGATATTTTCATTCAGTTCAGGTGCATTGTGATTGTCAAACACGCGATGATTTTGAAAGTGCTGAATAATCCGCGAAAGATAACTCAATCCTTGTTCGTATTGTTTGAATCGAGCAACAAACAGAACATACAGGTTCAATCGTATATCCGGCTGCACCTTTCGCTGCGTTCCATCCGCTGAAACTACCGTGTAGGGATCCGGAGGACGCAGTGTATTCTCCTCTTCAACATTTATGAGTAAGGCAGAGACTGCTCCCAACTTGAAAGAGATAGGGTCCATTTTTTCGCCATCTAGAAAAACCACTCTATCTTCGGCGGATTCACCGCGGCTCAAACCGGAACTGACATTTAGATGAGCATTCAAGTGGTTTTTCAGGAAAATCAGGACTTCGCTGATCATGATTTTGGCACTCCTGTTTGGAGCCTGCTATCCGGCTTCTCTGCCTCATCGAAGAGGAGGATAACGTTGGCGATACCGACGATTATGCAGGACTCACTTCCCGCGGATGACCGTTCCTTACGGGGTCGGATTCGAACCCACTTGGCTTCATTGCAAGGTTTACATCGCTTTTCAGCGATGGTCCCCCTTGTGCCCGGCTTTGCTGACCCAAATAGACTCCGTCCCCGTCGGTGTCCTGAAAACGATGCCCACACCTTTCACCCTTTGCTCCTGGCTCTAAAATCAAGGTGCGACCGCTACGGGAAATCTATACTGCAGATGCCTGAGCGTTTCTCTATTAGTACAGCGAGTGTCGACCCAAAGATGTTGACTGTTTTTTCCGCTTTTTGTTAATATCTTCTCACAATTATTAGGACTCCGAACTCTATAATCGCACTCGCTCGGCATAGCTGCCAACTGTTTTTTTTCGCTTTTTGTTAATATCTACTTACGCTGGTTAGAACTCCTAACTCTATAATCACACTTGCTCGGCGTAGCTGTCAACTGTTTTTTTTCATTTTTTTTATATTTTGACTCATCCGGGAAATGAGTAGGTTTCCCGTGGCTTTGTTTGGATGATAGGCGTATTACCTTTGAGGCCTTGATGTGGTCGGGCCAAATGATGGTACTCTTCGATGAATTGCCGAAGCAGTCGTTCCAGATGACCCTGGGCAAGGTCTTCACACCTGTCCAGGGATTTCGAAAGCACCATCCAGAGCAGGCGAAAACCTGGAGTGAATCGTGGCTGCGGGCGTTTCTTCGAGGCGACCCCGTGTTTACAGGCGGCGAGCCGGCTCTCTACGGCCGGGAGTCTGGCGGCCAGCACGGCCTTGGAGCAGAAGATGGCCCACAGGAAAAGCAGGGCATATCGGAACAGCTCGCGAGCGCAACCAAGCACATGACAGAGGCTTGTCAGAAGGGTTCTTATGGCATTCATGCTGCCGGGATAATAGAATCAACCGCATGCAGCAAGTTCACGTAAGTTCTGCAATGACAAGTGCGACGGGGTATTTCGGGCGGACAGGTGTGAATCTGTCTACAGCGCCAAGATTTTCCGTTTTAACACCTCTGAAGACACTTTTAGGCCTTTCAATTCCACTCGACATTTCAAATCAGCATTCCAACAATACATGCGGTCGTAAAAGCAGCTAACGTACCGCCGACCATGGAGCGTAAACTCAGTTGGGCGATGTCCTCCCGGCGGGACGGGACCAGGGAACCGATGCCGCCGATCTGGATGGCGACGGAGCCGAAATTTGCGAATCCGCATAGTGCGTACGTTGCGATGGTGAATGAGCGCGGACTCAACTGGTCACGCATCTTCACAAGATCCATATAGGCGATGAACTCGTTGAG
>Ga0307378_10001677_pt1 | contig 35300 bp, 30 predicted proteins | sample UN1MG_FD_202238 | JGI IMG/M metagenome (GOLD analysis project Ga0307378, IMG submission 202238) | Soil microbial communities from Risofladan, Vaasa, Finland - UN-1 | ecosystem: Environmental > Terrestrial > Soil > Coastal area > Acid sulfate soil | place: Finland: Risofladan, Vaasa | collected... | reverse complement strand
GAGGTTGTTTTTAACACGGCAATGACTGGCTACCCTGAAAGCCTGACCGATCCATCCTACCGTGGTCAGATACTCTGCCTTACATATCCGCTGGTAGGTAACTATGGAGCGCCGGGACTTGAAAAAGAGGATGATCTGTATATTTTCCGTGAATCATATTCTATCCACATCTCAGGATTGATCGTTTCTGACTATTCTTTTGATTACAGTCACTGGAACGCAAGCGAGAGTCTTCATGAATGGCTTGAAGCAAACGGGATACCTGGTATTTATGGGATTGACACCAGGGCCCTGACAAAAAGACTGCGTGAAAAAGGATCCATGCTCGGGAAAATTGAACCGGAAGGAACGGAGACATCCCTCTATGATCCTAATCAGACTAATCTGGTAAAAGAGGTAAGTATCAATGAACCTGTGGAATATGGTAATGGTAAGTACCGGATCGTTCTAATAGACTGCGGTGTAAAATACAATATTATCAGGAACCTGTTGAAGCGGGATACTACCATTATAAGGGTACCATGGGATTATGATTTTCACCTGCTGGAGTATGACGGATTATTCCTTTCGAATGGACCGGGTGATCCCAAAATGTGCAGGGAAACTATTGATAATCTGAAAAAAACCATTGAGGGAGATAAACCTGTTTTTGGCATTTGCCTGGGGAACCAGTTACTCTCTCTGGCTGCAGGAGCCGATACCTACAAGTTGAAATATGGACACAGGAGTCATAACCAGCCTGTTTTAAAGGTAGGAACGGAAAGTGCATACATAACCTCCCAGAATCATGGCTTTGCTGTCGATAATAATAGCCTGCCTCATGACTGGGAGCCCCTGTTTATCAATGTAAATGATAATACCAATGAAGGGATGAAACACAGGATCAAACCATTTTTTTCAACCCAGTTTCACCCGGAAGCATCGGGAGGGCCAACAGATACAGACTTTCTGTTTGACCATTTTATAGATAACATAAGAGTATACAAAGGTGATAAATAACCTTTCCGGATGACATCATTTGAAACACCAGCTCTAAATGGCAGAAAAAATTAATAAAGTGATCATCCTTGGGTCAGGAGCATTAAAGATCGGCGAGGCCGGGGAATTTGATTATAGCGGTTCTCAGGCACTTAAGGCATTGAAAGAAGAGGGGATCAGTACTGTTTTGATAAATCCCAATATTGCCACTGTACAAACTTCCGAAAAGATTGCAGACAAGATATACTTCCTTCCCGTAACACCCTTTTTTGTAGAGAAAGTTATTGCAAGAGAAAAACCCGACGGTATCCTGCTGTCGTTTGGAGGTCAGACAGCACTTAATTGCGGCACCGAACTTTTCAGAAACAGGGTGTTCGGGAAATATGGAGTTAAAGTCCTCGGCACCCCGGTTCAGGCCATAATGGATACTGAAGACAGGGAGTTGTTTGTTAAGAAGCTTAACGAGATTGATATACAGACACCAAAAAGTATTGCGGTAATTTCGGTTGATGAGGCTCTTGATGCTGCTGGTAAACTGGGTTACCCGGTCATTATCAGAGCTGCCTATACACTTGGTGGCCAGGGCAGCGGTTTTTGTACGAACAGTGAGGAGCTTAAGATCCTGGCAACCAAAACTTTTTCATACACAGCCCAGATCCTTGTGGAGGAATCACTAAAAGGGTGGAAAGAGGTCGAGTATGAAGTTGTTCGCGATAAGTTCGATAATTGTATTACTGTATGTAATATGGAGAACTTCGATCCTCTGGGGATCCATACAGGTGAAAGCATCGTTGTTGCTCCTTCACAGACACTTACAAACAGGGAATACCACAAATTGAGGGAATTATCTATCAAGATCATCAGACATATAGGAATAATCGGGGAATGCAATGTACAATATGCCCTCGATCCCGTGTCGGAAGATTCCCGGGTAATTGAAGTGAATGCCAGGTTATCAAGATCCAGTGCTCTTGCCTCAAAGGCCACAGGGTATCCTCTTGCATTTGTTGCTGCCAAGCTTGGTCTTGGATATGGGCTTCACCAGTTAAAAAATTCTGTAACAAAGACAACTACAGCATGCTTTGAGCCTGCTCTTGATTACATAGTATGTAAAATTCCGAGATGGGACCTGAATAAATTTCAAGGCGTATCCCATCAGATCGGAAGCAGCATGAAGAGTGTGGGTGAAGTGATGGCTATCGGTCGAACATTTGAGGAGGTAATACAAAAAGGATTGCGGATGATTGGCCAGGGAATGCATGGATTTGTTGGAAACCGGAACCTCTCGTTCGAAGATATTGAAAAAGAGCTATCAGAACCTACTGATATGAGAATATTCTCGATAGCCGAAGCATTTGAGAAAAATATGTCGGTTGATCATATATACGAGCTGTCAAAAATTGACAAGTGGTTCCTTTATAAGCTGAAAAACATAATGATAGTGAGGGACGAGCTGTCAAAGTATAATACCCTTGAGCAGCTTCCCGGGGAGCTTTTACTGCAAAGCAAAATATATGGTTTCAGTGATTTCCAGATAGCCCGCTATGTGCTTAATCCGGCTCCGGAGAATATTGAAGCCGAACTAAACAGGGTGAGGATATACAGAATATCAGCAGGTATCATACCCTGGGTCAAGCAGATCGATACACTTGCAGCGGAATACCCCGCGGTGACCAATTACCTCTACCTGACATATAGCGGATCAGAACATGATATCCGGTATGAAAACGATAAGCGATCTGTTATTGTACTTGGCTCAGGAGCATACAGGATCGGATCCAGTGTCGAATTCGACTGGTGCTCGGTGAATGCCCTCGATACTATCAGGAACCAGGGCTTCAGGTCTGTTATGATCAATTATAATCCCGAAACTGTCAGTACTGATTACGATAGCTGCGACCGGCTATATTTTGATGAACTTTCTTTTGAAAGGGTTATGGACATCATCGATCTTGAAACTCCCAGGGGAGTAATAGTTTCTGTTGGAGGACAGATCCCCAATAACCTGGCCATGAGACTTCACAAGCAGGATGTAGCTGTACTTGGCACCTCACCTGTTTCAATCGACCGGGCCGAAAACCGCCATAAGTTCTCAAGTATGCTCGATACCCTGAAGGTCGACCAGCCTGAATGGAAGGAGCTTACGAGCGTTGCCGATATTCACGAATTTGTCGACAGGATCGGTTTCCCGGTACTTGTAAGACCATCATATGTATTGTCCGGTGCAGCAATGAATGTAGTATCAAATATAAATGAGCTCAGTCACTTCCTTGAACTGGCGGCCAGTGTCTCAAAGCAATATCCGGTTGTGGTTTCCGAGTTTATAGAAAATGCCAAGGAAATTGAGATTGACGCAGTGGCTCGTGACGGTGATATTATCGCATATGCAATAAGTGAGCATGTTGAATTTGCAGGAGTCCATTCAGGAGATGCAACCATCGTTTTCCCGCCTCAGAAAATATACTTCGAGACTGTGCGAAGGATAAAACGTATCAGTCGTGAAATATCAAAGGAGCTGAACATATCCGGACCTTTCAACATTCAGTTTCTCGCACGCGATAATGATATTAAGGTCATTGAGTGTAATCTCAGAGCCAGCAGAAGCATGCCCTTTGTTTCAAAGGTACTCAAAACCAATCTGATCGATCTGGCAACCAGGGTAATGATTGATGTACCGGTTGAAAAACTGCATAAATCGGTATTTGACCTGGAATATGTTGGAGTCAAGGCGCCACAGTTCTCCTTTTCCCGACTCGCAAAAGCTGATCCGATACTTGGTGTTGACATGTCGTCAACCGGTGAGGTTGGTTGTATCGGAGAGGGATTCTATGAAGCCATAATGAAATCAATGCTCTCAGTGGGTTATACGATTCCCGTAAAAGCAATACTCCTCTCTACCGGACCTGCCCGGTCGAAGGTTGAATTGCTGAATAGTGCCCGGGCTCTCAGAAGTAAAGGTTATAAGCTGTACGCAACACGCGGTACCCAGCAATTCCTGGAAAATGCCGGGGTAGATGCCGAAGTGGCCTACTGGCCTGATGAGGACCAGTCTCCAAATACTATTGAACTAATAAAAAGCAGGGAGGTTGACCTTGTAGTAAACATTCCCAAGGACCTCACGCAGGATGAACTGAATAATGATTATACCATAAGGAGGAGCGCTGTCGATTATAACATCCCGCTGCTTACCAATGCAAGACTGGCAAGTGCATTTATCCTTGCATTCTGTAACCTGGATATGGAAGATATTGTAATTAAAAGCTGGGACGAGTATAAATAAATCTCTGTTTTTACCTATTTTACAACCTGTCAAAATCAATTTTTACAACCTGTCAAAATCAATGTAAGATGAGAATACTGATAACCGTCCTGCTGGGCATTACATTTTCTTCACAATTATCTTATAACCAAGAGCATAACATACCCGCCCTGATCGAAAAAGGTGAATTTGATCCATCTTCACTCCTCTGGTATAACAAACCTGCTGATGCATGGGAGGAGGCTCTGCCCGTTGGAAACGGAAGAATTGGAGCCATGGTATTCGGGAAAACAGAAGAAGAGAGAATACAGTTTAACGAAGAGACATACTGGAGTGGCGGGCCCTATTCAACTGTGGTGGAAGGAGGTCACACAATCCTGCCTGAGATCCAACGGCTTGTCTTCGAAGAGAAATTCCTGGAAGCACATAATCTGTTTGGACGTCATTTAATGGGATACCCAGTTGAACAGCAGAAGTATCAGTGTCTGGCAAATCTTCACATTTTTTTAGAAGATAGAGGTGAGATAACAAACTATAAAAGATGGCTCGACCTTGAGAGTGGGATTGCAGGAGTCGAATATTCAGCCTCAGGGATAAAATACAGTAGAGAGGTTTTCGCTTCAGCACCATATCAGGTAATCGTAGTGAGGATAACAGCCGATAAACCGGGGTCAGTCTCTTTCAAGGCAAACCTGAGAGGTGTAAGGAACCAGGCTCATTCCAATTATGCAACTGATTATATGAGGATGGACCCATATGGCAAAGATGGTCTTGTAGTGACCGGAAAATCTGCTGACTATATGGGAATCGAGGGAAAGATCAGGTATGAGGCAAGGGTTAAAGCAATACCTGTGAACGGTTCTATCATTGTTGATGGTACAGATCTGATAGTTAAAGATGCCGATACAGTTACCCTGTATTTTGCAGCGGCAACAAATTTTGTCAATTACAATAATGTCAGTGGAAACCAGCATCTGAGAGTAAATGAGGTGTTTAAAGCGATTGATACCCTTGGCTTTGAGAAAATAATGAAAGAAACCATAGATGATCACAGCTCACTCTTTAACAGGGTAAAGATCAATCTTCCGGTTGTAGTAAATTCATATTTACCAACCGATCAGAGGATGGCACTTCTGGAAAATGAGGAAGATCCTGCACTGGCAGCTCTGGCATACCAGTTCGGAAGGTATGTGCTGATAGCTTCATCCCGCCCCGGGACCCAGCCAGCCAATCTGCAGGGAATATGGAATGAGGATATGAATCCATCCTGGGACTCAAAATATACTACTAACATTAATACCGAGATGAACTACTGGCCTGTTGAATCAGGCAATCTTTCGGAATGTGCCGAACCACTGATAAAAATGATACAGGAGCTCACAGACCAGGGCTCCCTGGTAGCTTCCGAACATTACGGATCCCGGGGATGGGTATTTCATCAGAATACCGATCTGTGGAGAGTAGCTGCTCCGATGGACGGCCCGACCTGGGGGACTTTCACAACCGGAGGTGCCTGGCTGACAACCCATCTGTGGGAACACTACCTCTATACTATGGATAAGGATTATCTGGCTGAGGTTTATCCGGTAATCAAGGGCTCTGTTCAGTTCTTTATGGACTTCCTTGTAGAACATCCTAATGGTAAATGGCTGGTGACCAATCCTTCTACCTCGCCTGAGAATTTCCCGGCCAGTCCCGGTAATGAACGCTATTTTGATGAGGTTACATCAGGATACAGGCCCGGTACAACTATATGTAGCGGTTCTTCTATTGATATGCAGATCTTAACCGATCTTTTTGGATATTATACAGAAGCTGCTGCCATTCTTGGTACCGACCATGATTTCGCAGCGAAAGTAAGAAATGCCAGGTCAAGGTTGGTTCCCCCGCAGATCGGTAAGGATGGTAGCCTTCAGGAGTGGACAGATGACTGGGATCAGCTGGAGAAAGAACACAGGCATTTTTCCCATATGTACGGCCTGTACCCGGGTAATGTAATCTCACCTGCCAGAACACCCGGGCTGATCGATGCCTGCAAAGCGGTACTGGAGCAGAGGGGTGACCAGGGAACCGGATTCTCAAGGGGTTGGAAGATGGCACTTTGGGCCAGGCTGTACGATGGTGAAAGAGCAAATAAAATTTTCAGGGGTTATATTAAGGAGCAGGCATATGACCAGCTGTTTGCAAAATGCTTCACTCCCCTCCAGGTTGACGGAACCCTTGGTGTTACAGCAGCAATAACTGAAATGCTTATGCAGTCGTACGAGGGAGTTATTCACCTCCTTCCGGCACTTCCTGAAAGCTGGAAGGATGGAGCTTTCATTGGAGTATGCGCAAGGGGTGCATTTGAGTTAAAAATGAGCTGGCGGAATTCGACGATAACAGAACTGGAACTCTTTTCCGGAGCAGGAGAGAAATGCCGGCTAAAAAATATTCAGAAACCTGAAATCAGATACGGTAGAAAAAAGGTGGAATTCATAACCTGTGATGACGGAACAATTGAATTTGACACCAGGCCGGGCGTAAATTACATTATTAAAGTCGTTGATGCGAAAAAGTGAAAATAACCATTCTGTTATGAATATAATCATCAGGGAAGCTGCTGAGCGGGATAGCGAAGTGATAATCGGATTCCAGAAACAAATGGCAAAAGAAACTGAAGAATTGATTCTTGACAGTGATACCATTTTCAAGGGAGTGCACGCAGTTTTCAATGACGCGGGCAAAGGGAAATACTTTGTAGCTGAAGAAAGTGGTAAAATTATAGCCTCATTGATGATAACCTTTGAATGGAGCGACTGGAGGAACAGTAATGTCTGGTGGTTCCAGTCGGTATATGTACTTCCTGAATTCAGACGCCATGGGGTTTTCAGGAAGATGTACACCCATGTAAGGGAGCTGGCTCTTTCTTCAGGTGTTGCCGGTTTGCGACTGTATGTTGAGAGCAATAATAATCGTGCTCACCTTACATACGAAGCCATGGGCATGAATAGTGATCATTACCGTATGTATGAGTGGCTAAGGTAATATGCTATGTGGTGGCTAGTCATTACAACGCTCCCCTATCTGGCACTGTTTCTTTTCTTTTGGAACGGTCTCAGAAAAACAGGAGATAAGAATAGTGATACATCAGGTGGGAAGAAACAGGATCAGGTTTCTCCCGCAGCTCATCAAACAAGGATATCCGTAGTTATATCGGCACATAATGAGATGGTGAATCTGCCAGTATTGCTTAATGACCTCACCAGTGTTGATTATCCCCGGGAGCTGCTTGAGATAATATTTATTGATGATAATTCTACCGATTCCACATATGAAATATTGAGATCAGCAAGTGACAAATCAGATATAATTAAGGTATTGACCAATAAAAGTTCAGGGAAGAAAGAGGCATTGATGACAGCCTTTGAGCAGGTAACAGGAGATCTGATCATTACCACAGATGCCGATTGCAGGATCGGGAGGGATTGGATTAAGCTTTATGCGGATTTCTATAATATAAATAGGTGCGACCTGATCATTGGTCCTGTTGATCTAACTGTTTCGCCGGGTATCTCAGGCAAATTCTGTCATCTTGAATTTCTTAGCCTTCAGGCTGTTACAGCTGGAGCTGCTGCTGCCGGACATCCGGTTATGTGTAATGGGGCAAATCTGGGATTCAGACCCGACATAACTGACAACTGGGTGAACTCAATTAATCCGGAAATAGCATCAGGTGATGATATGTTTCTGCTGCAGTATGCAAAAAGATCAGGAAGAAAGATCCTTTACCTGAATAATGATAAGGCAATTGTTGAGACCCGTTGCCCGGGATCATTATCCTCTTTTATCAGGCAGAGGTCGAGGTGGGCAGGGAAAAACATCAGATTCAGGGATCGGGAGATATATTTTACGGCGGCAATTACTCTTTTTACAAATCTGCTTCTATCTGTGATGATAGTACTGTCAATAATTAACCCGCAGTTTATTCTTCCTGCAATTTCTATCTATCTGTGCAAATCGCTGCCTGATTTTCTTCTCCTTTCAGAGATTGGCTCCAGAAGAGGTAAAAGGAACCTTCTGTTATATTTTGTGCCTCTGCAGATCATCTACCCATTTTACATAGTTATTACCTCTGTAATAGGGATATTCGGACAAAGCCGCTGGTAATAGGATTATGGTTTCAGAGATCCCTTTTCTGAACTACAAGCCATGTCAGGAATCCAAACAGAATGATATAAGCAACTGCCATTATCAGGTTTGTTGATTGCGGCAGCTGCCTGGCCATGAGTCCTATTCCTTCGAATGTGAGAGTATCGGGGTTAATATTTTCAGATTGTGATGCCAGTTGAAAAAATTCAGGGACAGGTGTCAGATGACTGATTATCTTGACAGGGAACCAGATACGTACCTCAGGTGGGCACATCACTCTTATTACCGGTTCGATAAATATGAAATAGAGCAGGTAAAGTATTATTGATAGTGCGTTTGATCTGAGAACCACGATAAACAGAAGGGCCAGTATCATATATCCTATTGCCTGGAGGGAATAGACAATCAGTATTCCGGTATTCTCAAAGAATACAGGCAGGGTCAGGTCGTTGGTGAAAATAAATCCATAAATAAGGGCAGCAACAATTACCAGGACAACTGCGAAAAGTGCTATCCCTGTTATCAGTATCCCTTTACCGGCCAGCCATTCGTTACGGCTCATTCCGCTGATTACCTGATGCCGGAATGTTTTTGAGGCAAATTCATTACCTGTCACCACCATAACCAGGATGGCCAGAAGAACATTGAACCAGCTTGCTACCCAGGCAAAACTTGACCATATACCAGGGAATCTGTAGATATTCCTCCATGAAAATCCGGGGATAGATATATCAATCCTGGAAAACACAAATAATACCAGGAGAAAAAGTGTAGTGTTCAGAATTAAGATAACCCTGAACAGATTATATGAGGATATCTTCGCCCATTCGATTCTTAATAACCTTTTCATTTCTTCAGTCCTTATTTTACCAGCTCGAGAAATTGCTCTTCAAGGGTACTTTTCCTTACTCTGAGTTCTGTTAGTATTACACCTTTCTCATATGCCAGCCTGTTTATAGAAGATACATCCTGTCCCCTGGCCAGCACCACCTCAAGGTGATTTCCGCTCAATGTTATATTTTTTACGAGACCCGATGCTTCCACTATTTTTTTCAGGGTCAGTATGTCGTTAGCACCTATTATTATTACATCATCCATCTTTAGCAGCTCACTCACCTCCCCACTGGCTATCATCTGACCCTTCTTAAGAATTCCTGCATGGGTACATACCTTTTCTACCTCATCGAGAATATGACTTGCCATAATAATCGTTTTCCCTTTTTCCCTTTGGTCAATTATCAGATTCCTCACCTCGGCAATTCCTTCAGGATCAAGACCATTTGCTGGTTCGTCAAGGACAAGTACTTTCGGGTTACCGAGCAAGGCAGCGGCAAGGGCCAGGCGTTGTTTCATCCCTGAAGACAAAGTATCGAACCTCGACTTTTTCCTGTCAAGCAGGCCTGTTTCGTCAAGAACACGATCAATCTCAGATAGGTCTACCTCTTTTATTCGGCCTATTACTTCAAGGTTACGCGCCAGCGAAAGATATGGGAAGAAATTCGGTACCTCAAGCAGGCTGCCAATCTGCTTTAATGAGGAGGGTGCCGGCTCTTTTCCGAACCATTTTACCCATCCCTGGTCAGGTTTTATTACAGAAAGGACTATCCCAAGGGTCGTGGTTTTTCCACTTCCATTCGGACCCAGAATACCATAGGAAGTTGCCTCACCTACCGAAAGGTCAATCCTGTCGGCTGCAACTATTGACCCGAATCTCTTACTTATCTGTTTCGTTTCCAGAATCATATATGGATTTATAAATTATGGATCGCTGATCACTATTGACCTCCTTTTGTCAAAGTATATTAAAGACGTATTATTTTTATAAGTGTAACATTGAGGGCTGAAGATATAAGTCAATCCTTGCCGGCATTTCTACCCTGGCATCAATAATTAAAACAGCAGAATAATGTTTGTCGGTTCATTGATTCGTTTAACTGCCGACCCCATGCCCTCCTGCACCCTATGCACCTGTTACCTGACTTACCTGATACCGGATACCTGATCTCTAATTCCAAATCCCTGATTCCTAATCCTAATTTCCAAGTTCAGAAAGGAATTTAATCCTCATCAGTCTGATTTCCTCTTCCTCATATTCATCGCCAAGTTCTTTCAGGGCAACCTCGAGCGAATCTGAGTCGGCCTCTTCCCTGAACCAGGAGAAAATGTCCTTTTGACGGTCCTCATCAATTACAGAATCAACATAATAAGATAGGTTAAGCTTTGTGCCTGAATTGACAATTGTTTCAATCTCAGTAAGTATCTCGGAATATTCAAGCCCTCTGGCATCTGCTATATCTTCAAGAGGTCTCTTATTATCAATGCTCTTTATGATATATACTTTCAGGCCCGACTTATTAATAACAGATTTTACCATGAGATCCTGAGGCCTGATGATCTCCTTCTCCTCCACATATCTATTTATTACCTCAACAAACTCCGATCCGTATCGTTGAGCTTTACCCACCCCAACTCCCGAAATATTCTGAAGTTCTTTAACCGTAACAGGATATTGTATTGCCATGTCTTCGAGCGAAGGGTCCTGAAAGATTACAAAAGGTGGCACATCCTTCTGCTTTGATATTTTTTTCCGCAGGTCCTTCAATATACTGAAAAGCTCCTCATCAACAGCTGCCGTTCCACTGCCATATGAACCTTCCTCATCACCCTCTTCGCTATAATCGTGGTCCTCAGTAAGCATAAATGACTGTGGCTTTTCAATAAACTGCCTACCTGCATCGGTAACTTTCAGCAACCCGTAATTTTCAATCTCCTTGACAACAAACTTGGCGATCATTGCCTGGCGGATTACCATATTCCAGAATTTTTCATCCTTATCATCGCCTGAACCGAATATTTCAAGCTTATGATGCTTATAGGATTTTATTGCAGAGTTGGCAACCCCGGACAGTATCCTGGTAATATGATCAGCCTTGTGCTTCTCTTTAACTGCTATTATAGCATTTAAGACCTTAACAATATGATCCTTTCCCTCAAATTCCTTCTTGGGATGCAGACAGTTATCGCAGGCTTCACAATTATCTTTATCGTATTCCTCCCCGAAATAATGGAGCAGGGTTTTTCTCCGGCATATCGATGATTCTGCATAGGAGGCTGTTTCAAGCAGTAATTGTTTTCCTATTTCCTGTTCATTAATGGGTTTCCCCTGCATAAATTTCTCCAGTTTCTGGATATCATCATAGCTGTAATATGCAAGACATCTTCCCTCCTGGCCGTCCCTCCCGGCCCTGCCAGTCTCCTGGTAGTAGCCTTCAAGGCTTTTGGGGATATCATAATGAATAACGAATCTGACATCGGGCTTATCGATACCCATACCGAAGGCTATGGTAGCAACAATAACATCTGCCTCTTCCATCAGGAACTTATCCTGGTTTTCAGACCTGGCCACCGAATCCATTCCTGCATGATATGGCAATGCCTTAATGCCGTTTACCTCCAGTGTTTTTGAGAGTTCCTCCACCTTTTTGCGGCTAAGGCAATAGATTATTCCTGATTTGCCCGAATTGTCCTTTATATACTTGATTATTTCCTTGGTAGCATTAATCTTTGGCCTTACATCATAATAGAGGTTGGGACGGTTGAATGAGGATTTAAAAACCGTTGCTTCAAGGATAGAAAGGTTTTTCTGGATGTCATGCTGTACTTTTGGAGTGGCAGTAGCGGTTAGGGCAATTATCGGCGACCTCCCTATTTTATCAATTATAGGCCTGATCCTTCTGTATTCCGGCCTGAAATCATGTCCCCATTCAGATATGCAATGAGCCTCATCAATGGCATAAAAGGAAATTGTGATCTTCTTGAGGAATTCAATATTCTCTGCTTTTGTAAGTGATTCCGGAGCTACATAGAGTAGCTTGGTAGGACCATTTAATACATCTTCCTTTACTTTGTTCATAGCAGTTTTGGTCAGGGATGAATTCAGGAAATGTGCAAAATCATCGTCGGTAGAGAAATTCCTCATGGCATCCACCTGGTTCTTCATAAGCGCAATAAGCGGGGAAATAACAACTGCCGTACCTTCCATAATCACAGCCGGTAATTGATAGCAAAGTGACTTCCCTCCCCCGGTAGGCATTAATACAAATGTATCGAGTCCCTCAAGTACATTCGTTATGATCTCCTCCTGATTCCCTTTGAAGGTGTTAAAGCCAAAGTACTTCTTTAAGTAGTTGTGTAATGAAGCTTTTTTTTCCATTCCTGTTAGTCAAAAACCAGTCAATTATCTGATTAACTGGATCACTCATTATAAAGTTACCAAATTTTTTCATTACAATCTATAGTGAAATAAAAATAATAGTGATAATTATCATCACATCCTGCAGCTTAAATCAGATGTGAAAGAGATAACAGGCGGCACTTGTTTTGATAAAATTGTTTTTTCATCTTTACATGCTGAAATAAGGTCAGTTATGTTAGCTACAAAGTATGACCCAAAAAGGAAAAAAGAGAACAAAGAGTGATAACGAGATGTCTTTTCTTGAGCACCTTGAAGAATTGAGATGGCATATTGTCAGGTCTGTATTAAGCATCTTTGTAGTTGCCATCGTTGCGTTTATATATCATGAGATAGTATTTGATAAAATAATTCTTGCTCCAAAGTCACCTGAGTTCTTTACCAACAGGTTGCTCTGCCAACTGGGGAAGATAGTTAAAATTGATGCCCTCTGTATCAATTCCAAGCCATTTGAAATAATAAATATCCGGATGGCCGGGCAGTTTACAACTCATATAGCTGTATCGCTCATTGCAGGAGTCATTCTTGCCTTCCCTTATATTTTCTGGGAGTTCTGGAGATTTTTCAAACCGGCGCTCTATTCAAGTGAAAAGAAACATGCAAGTGGAGCAGTTTTCTTTTCTTCCATGCTTTTTATGACCGGTGTACTGTTCGCATATTATGTAATAGTACCGCTGTCAGTCCACTTTCTTGGCTCCTATAATGTAAGTTCTGAAGTCAATAACCAGATCAATCTGAAATCCTACATCGGAACTGTTGCCTCAATTGCACTTGCGGGCGGTCTTGTATTCCAGTTACCGATAATAACATATTTCCTTACTAAAGTAGGTCTGGTGTCGCCATCATTCCTGAGAAAATACAGGAAGCATTCGATCGTGGTAATTCTTGCCCTTGCTGCAATAATAACCCCACCTGATATCTTCAGCCAGATCCTGGTCTGTTTCCCTTTGCTTTTCCTTTATGAGATAGGTATTGTGATATCAAAAAGAGTTATAGCACGTGAAGAAGCCAGGTTACAGGAGGACTGGAGTGCTGATGATATTGATAATCAGTAAATGGAAGGATAAATTATGAAACCCACATGTATTTGAATACACAAACACAGTATTATAATAACCTGCAACATGTGGGTTCCATCATACAATTAAGATCAATTATTATATGATGAAACTACATACAGAAAACCTGGTAAAAAAGTACCGAAACCGGGCAGTTGTCAACAATGTCTCGATCGAGGTCGAGCAGGGTGAGATAGTTGGACTGCTTGGTCCGAATGGTGCCGGAAAGACCACTTCATTCTATATGATCGTAGGCCTGATAAAGGCCAATGAAGGCAAGATCTTCCTTGATAACCAGAACATAACGGGATTACCTGTTTACAAGAGAGCCAGGTTGGGAATTGGCTACCTGGCCCAGGAAGCATCTGTGTTCAGGCGGCTGAGTGTTGAAGATAACCTGCGTGCAATACTTGAGATGTCGGGCTTTGGCAAAAAGGAACAGTCAGAGAGGCTCGAGTCACTTCTGACTGAATTCGGACTAGCGAAAATAAGGAAGCAACTTGGAATTACCCTCTCAGGTGGAGAACGGCGCAGGACCGAGATCGCCAGGGCACTTGCCCTGAAACCAAGGTTCATACTGCTTGACGAACCATTTGCAGGGGTTGATCCCATTGCTGTAGAGGATATACAGGAAATTGTTGCCCACCTGAAAGACCGTAATATCGGTATTCTTATCACCGATCATAATGTCCACGAGACACTTTCAATTACCGACAGGGCTTACCTGCTTTTCGAAGGTAAAATACTGAAATCGGGCACATCTGAACAACTTGCTGATGATGAGCAGGTTAGAAAAGTCTACCTTGGAAAAAACTTCGAGTTGAGACGGTAATCCCAATATTGCAATTAAAGAATATTATCTCTACTTTTGCGGGGAATTTGAAGCTCCTCACAGCAGGCAGCGGGGAACCGAGTTTACGAGCTCGGCGACTTCGTCGGACGTAGCCCCGATGAACCGGGGCGAAGTTCGAAGCCAATGCTCTCGCAGGATTCACGCGGATGTGGCGTAATTGGTAGCCGCGCTAGACTTAGGATCTAGTGCCTTCGGGCGTGGGGGTTCGAGTCCCTTCATCCGCACTGGCTTTACGACCGCTTTAAAAGGGAAATTCCGAAAATAAGGCGGTCTTTAATTAAGTATAAAAGTAAACTGCAATGAATATTACGAAGGAGAATATTGATGAACTGAATGCAATTCTGAAGGTACAGGTTTCCAGTGATGATTACAGTGAAAAGGTTAACGAGCTGCTAAAGGATTACAAAAAGAAAGCAAGCATTAAGGGATTCAGGCCCGGCAAGGTACCTTTCGGGATAATAAAGAAGATGTACGGCCCCTCCGTCAAGCTGGATGAGATAAACAAAATTGTCTCTGAGGGTATCAATAAATATATAAACGAGGAGAAAATTGATATCCTGGGCGATCCTCTCCCCCTTGCAGATGAGAACGAAAGCATTGATTTTGAGAACGACGACCGGTTTACATTCTCATTTGAACTCGGACTCGCTCCTGAATTTCAGATCACCCTGACAAAAAAGGTCAAGATGACCTGCTATGAGATTAAAATTGACAGGAAGTTGCGCCAGGGTTTCATTGACAATTATGCCCGTAAGTTCGGAGATTATTCCAATGTTGAAGAAGTAGCACCGGAAGATATAATAAAGGCCAGGATAGAACAGATTGATGATTCAGGATCATTGGCAGAAGATGGGTTATCTGCCGAAAACTCATCCCTTTCAGTGAGTGTGATCAAGGATGAGGAGATCAGGAAGAGTTTTATTGGCCGGAAAAAGGGTGAATCGGTAGATTTTGATATCAGGAAAGCCTATCCTAACAATTATGAGATAGCAGCGATCCTTCAAATGAAGAAGGAAGAGACAACTAAAGTCGGCGGCACTTTCAGGGCAGTGATCAGTGAGATATCAAGGTTCACACCAGCCGCTTGCAATCAGGAGCTGTTCGACAAGGTTTATGGTGAAGGAGCCGTTAAGTCTGAAGATGAATTTATAAGTAAACTGGATGAGGAGATAGCCAGCCAGCTCAGCACGGAGAGTAACTACAAAGCACTGACCGATGCAAAGAAACTTGCTGTTGAGAAGAGCTCTTTCAACCTGCCGCAAGATTTCCTGAAAAGATGGCTCCTCAAGGTGAATAAAGAGCTTTCGGAAGAAGAAATTGACAAAGATTTCGAAAAATTCCTTGAAGACCTCAAGTGGCAGCTTATCAGGAACAGGATTGCCAGAGATAATGAAATAAAGATCGGTGAAGAGGATCTTCTGGATGAGGCAAGGAATTATACGCGGCAACAATTTCAGCAGTATGGACTCTATTACGCTGCCGACGAGCAGGTTGATAAATATGCAAAAGAGATGCTCAGGAGGGAGGAAGATCAAAAAAAGATAGCCGATAAGATACTTGAAGAAAAAGTGATTGAGAAGATTAAGGAGATGGTAAAAGTTGAAACTGTAAAAGTTACTGCCGATGAGTTTAATAAACTCTTTACCAGTTAAGGGGTGCATCCTGTATCCTTCCTATTCAATATTTTTTTATCTTTGATCTGAACAATAAATACTTATAACAATGGCTCAAAAAGATGATTTTAAGAAATTTGCCACAGGACATATGGGAATGAGCAGCCTGAGGTATGAGCAGTACAGTTCCATTTACAGTAATTATATCTCACCTACTATTATCGAAGAGAGGCAGCTGAATGTCGCATCAATGGATGTTTTCTCCCGTTTGATGATGGACAGGATAATCTTCCTGGGACTGCCAATCGATGATTATGTGGCCAATATAATCCAGGCACAGCTCCTGTATCTTGACTCTGCTGACCCCGACAAGGACATACAGATCTATTTCAACACACCGGGTGGCTCGGTGCATGCCGGACTTGGCATTTATGATACAATGCAGTATATATCAGCACATATCGCAACTATATGCACCGGAATGGCGGCATCAATGGGAGCAGTATTACTTACCGCCGGGGAAAAGGGCAAAAGATCTGCATTAAAGCATTCGAGGATAATGATACACCAGCCCATGGGAGGCGTTCAGGGACAGGCCTCAGATATTGAGATCACCGCCCGGGAGATATTGAAATTAAGGAAAGAACTCTTCGAAATCATAGCCGAACATTCGGGAAATGATTACAAAAAGGTGGAAAAGGATTCCGATCGTGATTACTGGATGACTGCCCAGGAAGCAAAAGACTATGGGATGATAGATGAGGTTCTTTCCCGGTCAAAATAGATCTTTAAATGGATAAATGTGCATTCTGCGGAAGATCAAAAAAAGAGGCCAACATGCTGATTGCCGGCCTCGACGGCCACATTTGTGACCACTGTGTTGAGCAGGCACATGGAATTGTTCTTGAAGAACTGGGCTCCAAATCTGATTTCAAGGTTGAAAACATCAGCCTGCTTAAACCTGTCGAAATAAAAGAGTTTCTCGATCAGTATGTGATCGGTCAGGAGGAGGCAAAACGATTCCTTTCTGTTGCAGTGTACAACCATTACAAAAGGCTCCTGCAGAAGATAGAAGATGATGATATTGAAATTGAAAAGTCAAATATCATCCTTGTGGGCGAGACCGGTACCGGGAAAACACTTCTTGCACGTACAATAGCAAAAATGCTGCATGTGCCTTTTACGATTGTCGATGCAACCGTTCTGACCGAGGCAGGCTACGTAGGTGAGGATATTGAAAGCCTCCTTACCCGGCTGCTTCAGAATGCCGATTATGATGTTGACGCTGCCGAAAAAGGTATTGTGTTTATTGATGAAATTGACAAGATAGCACGAAAGGGAGATAATCCTTCAATCACACGTGATGTCTCGGGTGAGGGAGTACAGCAGGGATTACTTAAGCTGCTTGAAGGGTCGATCGTGAATGTACCACCCCAGGGTGGACGGAAGCACCCTGAGCAAAAACTGATCGCCGTCGACACAAAGAATATCCTCTTCATTTGTGGTGGGGCATTTGATGGAATTGAGAAAAAAATTGCCAGCCGCCTGAATACTCAGATCGTAGGGTACAGCGCCACCGTGAACAGGGAAAAGATAGATACAAATAATCTTCTGCAATATATTGCTCCTCAAGATCTTAAGGCCTTCGGTCTTATCCCGGAAATAATCGGCCGGTTACCCGTCCTTACCTATCTTGAGCCTCTCGACAGGAAAGTATTGAGAAAGATCCTTACAGAACCCAAAAACTCGATCACCAAACAGTATATCAAACTGTTCAGGATGGATAGCATAGAACTGACTTTTGCCGAGGAGGCCCTGGAGTATATGGTCGACAAAGCAATTGAGTTTAAGCTTGGAGCACGGGGACTCAGATCGATTTGCGAAGCGATCATGATCGATGCAATGTTCGAACTACCCGGTAAAAACAGAAAGAAATTAAGGATCACTACCGATTACGCCACACGCAAATTAGAGAAGGTAAACCTGAAGGTGCTCAAGGCTTCCTGATGCCGACTAAATGGCATTTTTGAACTTTATACCACTCATCTTCTCAATATTGTTATTAAAGGGAGTGAGCAGTATATCAAGGCAATCAGCCCTGCGGATCCAGAGGTCTGCTCAGCAGGTTATGGCCGCAGGAGACCAACCGGCGGGCTTCAATTGCCTGTCTTTTAAGATTCTTTTGTATTAATCACCCTGAATTCATAAATTGTATAGGATCTGTTCTGATAATTACACTGTTAACTTGTAGAAAAGAAGAAAAGTTCCCGGATTAATAATATTCGCTCAGTTACCTTGGCTTAACAAAGTGTTATTATCCGGAACTAATACGGCTGAAAAAAATAAGAGATGAGAGAATAGAGTTTCTGCATGATGGGGAAGCATCAAGTTCTTTAAATCTTACTTTATACTCTTAAAGAATTCATCTTTTTCTTAGTATCTAAGTAATGATGAAAAAGATATTAATACTGCTAATAATAGCTATTGTATCAGCCGGTTCTGCAATATCCGGTCAGTCACTGACAATACAGGGCAGGATCTATGACAAGGCCGATGGAAGCATAATCCAAAATGCTGTAATCACATTAAAACCCGACAATAAGGTGGTTACATCTGATCAGAACGGACAGTACATATTTACATGCACTCCCGGGAAAAAAGAGATTACCACCCGGGTCCTCGGCTACAGATCAGAGAATATTAGGTTTTAAGGCCACGGCCGATACGGTGATCAATATTTATCTGCAGGTATTACCGATCGAAGTCGGCGAGGTAAATGTCATCTCCGATTCATTAAGAAATGTATTAGTTACCCAACGTGGTAGTTATATTATCAGCCCTGCCGCTATCCATGTGACTCCTGTAATATTCAGCGAACCTGATCTGTTGAAGTCAATTCAGCTTATACCCGGTGTCGTACCGGGAAAGGACGGGTCTTCAGATATATATGTAAGAGGTGGAAGTAAGGGACAGAATGTCTTTCTGGCAAATGGTTGTTATTTCTTTCTTCCTGCCCATCTCCTCGGATTCGTTTCACCCTTTGATCTTGATTTTCTTGAAAGCGCTGAATTGTATAAGGATTATTTCCCGTCAGAATTAGGTGGAGGAGCATCTTCAGTAATAAACCTGGACTTTAAGAAACCCCGGTCCGATTCCCTTGCGGCTCAACTCAGGCTGGGACTTCTTTCTTCAGGCATGACTGTTGAATTGCCCCTGAATAAGATCAACTGGGATCTTACAGCCGGGATCAGACGTGGTAACTATTCGTTCTATGCACCTTTACTAAAGAAAATTGTCAGCTCCGAAATAGCCGAAAACCTGCCCCCTGACAATTATTCATTCTATGACGGGTATCTGCAGCTTTCACATAATTCACCAAAATGGGGAAATATCACATACCTGTTCTTTGGAAATTATGACAGCGGGAAGGAAGAATATGAGGTTAAAAGTCTGGCTGGTGATACACTGATCCATTATAAAGACGGGATGATAACAGGATGGAATAATATGGTACATGCCCTGCAGTGGTATTTACCTGCAAAAAATAATCTGAAATGGAGATTAGACCTGAACTATAACAGGATAACAATGAACCGGGAATTATATACGCGAACCGATAAATTCCTGAATACAACCGACGACTTATTTGAATCAAGTGAAGTATCATATTCAATCTCACCCACCGTCAATAGTATTGGCTCAACAATAGTGATGAGCAGCGAAAACAGAGGATTCAGCTATACTGCAGGCATATCAAACAGGGTAAGGTTGTTTTCACCAAATATTGTAGCTGCATCTGTCCTTAATGACACAATAACAGAAAATGTATTCGGAGAGGACGAGAGAATACTTGAACCGGTTGCTTTTATCTCCATTACCCTGGTTCTTGCAAAAAACCTGCAACTCGATGCCGGTATCAGACTGTCAGGAGCCATTACCAGCGATGCAGGGTTTTTTGTTCCCGAACCAAGGTTAAGACTGACATATAATCAGGGCAGTGTAGTTTCTCCACATATTAATTTCGTGAGATTAAGCCAGTCCGATCATTCGGTCGAAGGATCAAATGCAGGTTTGAGAACTATGCTCTGGCTCCCTGTATCACGGGACTTCGGTCCGGAAATATCGGATGTATTCTCTGCCGGTTTCCAGGGACATATAAATAATAATTACGTTTGGACACTGGATGGTTATTATAAGAAGATCCCGGGTATGGTTGATTTCAGGCCAGGGGCAAGTTTCATCTTTGATACTTCTTTCGATGATCTGCTTGATATAATCAACGGAAGGGCCTATGGTCTGGAAGCCGGCATAATAAAAAGAAAAGGCAAGCTTACCGGCAGTGCTGCCTACACCTATTCCCGGGCAGAGAGGGAATGGAGCAGTCCGGACGGCATGATATGGATCCCTTCCAATGCCGACAGGCCTCATAATATAAATGTAGCAGCCAAATACAGACTGAGCGAAAGACTGAGCTTCGGGCTTAACTGGGTGTTTGTATCCGGTTCGCCGGCAACAATATACATGCATGAAACATCATACGGCGAATGGTTCGAGACAAAGAACAATATCAGGTATTTCGATTATCACAGGCTTGATCTGGCATGCAGGTATATAATTTACAAAAGAAAATTCTCAATACTTATCGATGCTGATATTTATAACGTGTATAACAGGAAAAATACTTACTACTTCAGGGAAACATATGATGAAAACGAAAAAAGTTATTACTATAAAAACATTCCCCTGTTTCCTGTAATGCCTTCAGTAACAGTAACAATAATATATTAGCGCTGTCATGGAAGATACTCCCGGGAAATCAATAAAACCAATCGTGCTTAAATCACCACTGGGATTAAGTTATTTTGATTACAATAATAATCTTATTACACAACTATCCGAAAAGTGTTTAAGGGAAATCAGGAAAATGTCAGAAACAAAAACGCAATAAACCTGAAATATATAGGATACAATAACCATGTTTTTTCAAATTTGTCAGAATGGAACTTAATTATCATTTACAGTTAGTTGTCAGGGCAAAAGCGACAGGTAACCTTTTCAGAAAACCTTCAGTCAGGTTGCTGTCTGTAGCATTGATATCAGTAGTTTTTTTTACACTCACAGGCTGTGAGGATATCGACAGGTTCTACAGGCCTAACCTGCCGGAAAAACTTTGCAGCATCGGAATTATTGATGCCGATGACACAACCCGGTATATCTCATTTGAAAAATCATACCAGATTGAATACCTTGATGAATTAAGTGATTCATTGAGAGGTTTTTCATTCTCAATATCTTCGTCTTTCGGAGATGAGATATTCAGTTACAGTAGTGACACTACTATAAAAGAATTGAGAAATTTTGAAATACCTGACAGTGTTGAATTCCTCCCGGGTGAAACATACTATCTGCTGGCAAAAGAAGATAGCACCCCTGAAATTACAGCAGAGATCACTGTTCCTGCGCCTCCTCCGGAAATAAATCTTGTTTCAATTGAGAAAGATACTATTGCAGTATCTCAATTTACGGAATGTCGCAGGCCATTTGACAATATAATAAAACAAGCCATAATTAATATTTCTTTCTATAGTAACAGTAAATCTTATTATGCGCTTTTATTAGAAGGTACGGGGATGAACTATAGTCTTGCACCATATATATCAGGATTCGTCGATTTTTCTATCAAGGAAAGCAACATCCCTGGGTTTTTTGCCGTTCTGCATGGATTAAAAATGGATCATCAGATTTGTATTAATAATCGACTATTATTAAATAAAACACCGGTATATGCTTATTTTATTAATGGCAGTAAAGCTTCCGGCAATAAGTCCGATATTGCACTTTCAGTTAAATTTCATGACGGATATTCACTTTTTGATTTCTTCACTTCTTTTCGGGTTAAGCTATTGTCTATCCCGGAAGAATTGTATCTTTTTGAAAAGAGCCTTTACACTTATGGAAAGGTAGCAGAAGATCCATTTTCGGAACCGGTTTACCTTAATGGGAATATTAAAGGCGGAAATGGAGTTTTTGCAATCTGCAGAAGTACTGACATTTCGATTATACTACCATTCCCCCCATACTGAATTTTGAGCATAATAACAGCTGATAACCAATCCGTTCGCGGAGATTCTTTAACCTTGACGATAAAGAAAATAACAATTCTTCAACCCCATCCGGGGTTGGTTGGTTTTCGTATTGTGCCTGTATCCCCGGATATTACCGGGGTTATTGTTCTTCAGCCCTTCCAGGGCTGTTTGGTTTATCACATCAAAAAAACGCCGGAGGCGTTTAAGAGCAATAGCCACAGTAACGCCTGTGGAAGGCACGGGGCATGGGTATGAACAAAGCACAACCTGGACCGGACAAAAAAGAATCCACACCCCGGGGATGTGGATTCTTCGCTTCGCCCTTCGGGCTGCGCTCAGAATTACATGTTTTATCTAAGTATCCTGTGTCTGTAGCGGAGCATTATCTCCTTTTCAACGTCGCCTCTCCTGAGTACGGCGATTGCGTCACATCCGCCATCACCGTAATCAATCTCAAACGGATCAACCCCTTCACGATTAACCTGTATAACCCCACTTACGAAGAACTTACAAACCCTCTTCCAGTGAAGAGCAGATATTATGGTATTCTCATATGTGTATCCCTTATAGGTTGTTCCTGTTGCACCTCCTGTCACCAGACACTCATCGTCCCAGATATTCCATGTATCATACCCGGCAATCCATTCCCTTTCACGATAAAACTCACGTTCAATAGTGATGTCATTCGGAAGTATGATCTTACCGCCGGTAAGTTCTGTACTGAATACAATATTATCATTACTATTCTCTCCTTCATTGGTTGTAACATATGTGCCTTCAACCTTTACACCGTTGAAATAGTAATTATCGAATGTTACAGTCCGTGTTGAACCAACCTGGCGTCTCAGGCCGGTAACTGTAATAATTATCTTTCCCGATCTGGTCTGATCCCAGAGTCCTGTACAACCATCACCGAAATCGACTGTTATTACTTTGATCAGCTCATCGGAAAGATCCACGGTGACCATCGGGCACGAATCAGCCAGTACTATGATATCGCTTTTAACATCTCCTCCTTTCAGGAATCCATCCAAAAGCTGGGTGGCATTGTCAGCCGTACTGAAAATATCATCGAAAATAGCCTCAGCAACTGCGTCATCATCAGCAAGATTTATGTCATCTGTACTTAAAGGTGATTTATTTTGTTCGCATGCTATCATGAGTATTGCAGTCGCGGTAAATAGGAATAAAAACTTTAGAATCTTCATAATTGTTAAATTTTGTTCAACTTCATATACACCTGTTAGATAATCAAAACCTGTCAGGGTTTAATCACCTGAACGAAAAAATGAGAAAAAATATTCAATCTCTTCTAAGGTATGTAACGTAGGAATATGAAAAATCATTGTGCTGATCGGCTTCGCGATCTTCCCTTTCAACTTCTTCCCAGATGGTTTCATCGATCTCAGGGAAAAAGGTATCAGCATCAAAATCTTTTCTGACATGGGTTATATATAACCTGTCGGCAATATCAAGGAATTGTCTGTACATCATTCCACCGCCTATCACAAAAATCTCTTTCCCTTCGGGGCATTTTGACAGTGCTTCACTAATTGAAGATACTGAAACAGAGCCTTCAAACGACTCTCCCGGAACATCTGTAAGCACTATATGTGTACGATCGGGCAGTGGTCTTACCGGAAGCGAGAACCAGGTATTTCTGCCCATCACGAGGCAATGTCCGGAGGTTAATCTCTTAAACCGTTTGAGATCATCAGGAATATGCCAGAGAAGGTCATTATTCTTTCCTATGGCATTATTGGAAGCAACAGCAGCAATAATTGATATCATTCTCTTATTCTTAAACAGCAATCTCTCCCCTGATATGAGGGTGGGCAATATATCCATCAAGGGTGAAATCCTCATATAAAAAGTCAAATATATTTTTACGCTCGGGATTAATCTTCATTTCAGGCAAGCGATAAGGTTCCCTGCCAAGCTGTTCCTTAACCTGCTCCATGTGATTAAGATAAATATGGGCATCCCCGAATGTATGCACAAATTCACCAGGCCGATACCCGGTCACCTGAGCCATCATCATAAGCAGGAGTGAATATGAGGCTATATTAAAGGGTACACCAAGAAAGATATCGGCGCTCCTCTGGTAAAGCTGGCACGACAATCTGCCGCCGGCCACATAGAACTGGAATAGTATGTGACACGGAGCCAGGGCCATATTGTCAATTTCGCCTACATTCCATGCACTGACGAGATGGCGACGTGAGTCAGGGTTGTTCCGTATAGATTCCACGACCGCTGAGATCTGGTCAAAATGGCGATCACCGGCTGCCAGCCAGGATCTCCACTGGCAACCATATATTGGCCCCAGATCTCCATCCTCCCTTGCCCATTCGTTCCATATCCGCACTCCGTGATCCTGAAGATATTTTACATTTGTATCTCCCTTCAGAAACCAAAGTAGTTCATATATTATCGATCTCACATGAAGCTTCTTAGTGGTCATTAACGGGAATCCCTCCGAAAGATCAAAGCGCATCTGATAACCAAACACACTTATAGTCCCCGTACCTGTACGATCAGTCTTTTCAATTCCTTTTGATATCACATGTTCGAGCAGATCACGGTATTGCCTCATACTTACTTTCGTTTTTCGATAATTGCGGCCCATCCTCCACCGGGTGCCATCTTTATATTTAACACATCTGAAGCAGAAATGGTTTTCTCAAGTCTCCTGTAATCAGCAGCATATCTGTCAGCATTGATCCCATCCTCGAAGATAATGGCATTATACTCACCACTATCAAGGAAATCCAGTTTCAGCTCAAACTCCCTTGGATTCCAGTCGGTCAAGACCCCTACATACCAGCTATCCCCTTTTCGACGGGCAATAATGACATAGTCGCCAACAGCTGCCCCGATAACCCTTGTTTCGTCCCAGGTAACAGGTATTTTAACAATAAAATCGGTGCACTCCTGCTCCCGCCTGTAATTGGATGGATTATCGGCCAGCATCTGTAGCGGACTCTCAAAGACTATATAGAGTGCCATCTGGTGCACACGTGTCCCCTGGCTTGCCGGACGCGTAAACATAGGATTAAAGTTCCCCCTCTCAAGGTTGACCATAGCCCCGGGAGTATAGTCCATTGGTCCAGCCACCATCCTGATAAAAGGTATCGTTACATCGTGTTCAGGTGTTACATCCCTGCTCCATTTATTGTGTTCAAGACCCTTGACCCCTTCGCGGGTAATTACATTCGGGTAGGTTCTTCTTAATCCTGCCGGCTTGTATGAACCGTGGAAGTCGACCAGCAGCTTATGTTCTGCAGCTTTCCTGGCTATCTTATAATAATATTCAACAACAGGCTGATCGTCTCTCTGCATAAAGTCGACCTTAATACCTTTGACTCCCCACTCTTCAAACTGTGCAAGTGCAGGTTCAAGCAGGTCTTCAAGTGTAATCCATACCGCCCAGAGAATAATTCCCACATCCTTCCCGGCAGCATAATCACACAACTCCTTGATATCAAATCCCGGGGAGATCTCCAGAAGATCACCCAACTGGTACCAACCCTCATCAAGGATCACATATTCAATTCCATTTTCGGATGCAAAATCAATATAGTATTTATAGGTTTCGTTATTGAGTCCAGCTCTAAAATCAACGCCATGGATATTATTTGCATTCCACCAATCCCAGGCTACCTTGCCGGGTTTAATCCAGTCTGTGCTATCAATCCGGCAGCTGTCTGAGAGCAAATAGGTCAGATTACTTTCGATCAGACCGGCATCATTATCCGATAACAGGAAAACCCTCCAGGGGAAGTTGCGCTCACCCTTTGTCTCGGCGATGAAGTCCATAGTGGATACAACCCTGAGGTCCCTGTCTCTCATCAATTTCTCCTCCTCCGGGTAATAGGGAAATACCGATATCAGCGAATTGTTTCCTGCTCCCCTCAGCCACATGCCCGGATAGTTCTCAAGGGCAGTTTCGGTAATAAGTACATTTACACCATTGCTTCTTACCAGGGTTGGAAGACTGGCCAGATGCTGCTCACCAATAGTATCCATTGAGAAGGGTATGTAGGTGCGCTCATTATGCGACATGAATGATGTTTCAAGCGGGTACCAACCGGTACTGTTCCCGGCGAAGTTGATTACCGATTTCTCTTTTAACACCAGCATATTGTCCTTCATGGTGGTTCTTATCCTGTATGCCACACCATCATTATAGGCTCTGAAATGGAGTTCGAAATCTTTTCTGAAGATCATTGTCAACTCATTATACCTTTCAGTGATCCTTGAGTCCTTATGGGGTATTACAGGCCTGATCACCCTGTCGATCATATTGATCTTATGATCGCGCAGCTTGAAATTATCACCCGGGATTATGCCTCCCGGCAATTCCATTTCGAATGATGAGGGAAGGATTATCTGTTTCCCGTCAAGCTTCACTGACCATTTAACACCCTCGTCGGTATTAACAGTAAGAGTTATCCTGCCATCCGGAGAAAAAACTGTGTAATCCTGAGCATCTGTAATATTAAAAAGGAAGATTGCAGTTAATAATACGATTAATCTGTTCATGGTATTTTTGTTGTTAAATATTTTAATATTCCACTACCCCAGTATCATCCCTATGATGGTTGCCGAGAGCAGCGAAGCAAGGGTTCCTGCAAGGAGGGCCCTCATGCCGAATCTTGCCAGCAGCACTCTCTGGTTTGGTGCCAGCGATCCGATCCCTCCGATCTGGATCCCAATCGATGCAAAATTGGCAAATCCTGCCAGCATATAGGTAGCCATGATAACCGATTTGTCATGCATAAAAGCTCCGGTCGATTTAAGATCGGCAAGGCTGATATAACCTACAAACTCTGTCATAATAACCTTTTCACCAAGAAGCCGTCCAACAAGGGTCACATCATCACCTGCAACACCAATCAGCCACATAACGGGAGCAAAGATATAGCCAAGAATAAACTGTAAGGATAATTCATTATAGCTACCCTCTGTAGCCCGTGAGATGAGGTCGTTCAGATTGGTCCATTGTCCTATCTTCAGGCATATATAATTGAATAAGGCAATAAAGGCGATAAATGAAAGCAGCATGGCAGCTACATTGGCCGCCAGCTTCAGTCCCTCGGTCGTACCGTTGGAGATGGCATCAAGGAGGTTATTACCGACCTTGTCGCGTGTTATCTCTATCTCTTTGTCGATCCTGTCCGTTTGAGGAACAATTATTTTTGATACGATGACTGCCCCGGGGGCAGCCATTACAGACGCAGCAAGCAGATGTTTTGTAAAGATTAGTCTCTGCACCGGATCACCCCCGCCCAGAAAACCAATATAGGCTGCCAGTACACCCCCGGCCAGGGTTGCCATTCCACCTGTCATAACCAGCATGATCTCCGAAGGATTCATCTTTGGCAGATATGCTTTGATCATGAGTGGTGATTCTGTTTGTCCAAGAAAAATATTGCCTGCTACCGAAAGGCTCTCTGCCCCACTAAGCTTCATCGTTTTGGTCATTAACCATGCCAGCCCATACACTATTCTCTGGATTATCCCCAGGTAGAACAGCAGTGAGGTGAGGGCACTGAAGAAGATTATGGTTGGCAATATCTGGAAAGCAAATATAGATCCTACCTTATCTGTATCCATTAGCGGGCCAAAAAGAAATGTACTCCCCTCCTTTGTAAAATCAAGTATCTTGACAAATATTTTCCCGACAAATTCAAAGAGAAACCGGATAAAAGGTACATATAAGATTCCGACTGCAAGAACAAGCTGAATTGATAATCCTATTAATACCGTTCGCCATGCAATTGCCCTGCGATTGGAACTGAATATCCAGGCTATACAAATAATTACCAGCATGCCAAGCATCCCGCGCGACAGGCTTGTAAGGCTAAACCCTCCACTCATCTGCGGATCAATTACATTACCTCCCTGCAGAAGCCCTTCAGAGGCCTGATCAAGATTTTCGGTAATAGTATCAGTTTGATTAACAGCAACTTCGGTTGTACCTTGAATATTTGCAGTATCCGGATTGAGGTTTGATGCACCTGCCGAGACCGGGATTAACATCATCATGACTATTAATGCACTTTTCATAACAAGGAAAGGGGTTTCTTTTAATCGGACGGCTTCCGTTTATCTATTTCATCACGGATAGCTGCAGCTTTTTCATAATCCTCGGTTTGTATTGCGCCATCGAGCATTTTATTCAGCTCCTTTATACTGTATTCGGAATAGTCGACAGTTGATTTGGGTCTCTCCTCTTCAGATTCTGCTGCAGGCTTCACCGCATCATCGTATTCACCGTCACTGATAACAATTCCCGCCTTATCCATAATCTCTTCAGAAATGAATATGGGACATTCAAACCGTAGCGCAAGCGCCACTGCGTCCGATGTCCTTGAGTCGATTATTACCTCTTCTCCATTATGCTCACATATGAGTTGCGAGAAAAACACACCCTCTTCGAGCCTGTGAATATAGACCTCTTTCAGTCCGATATCAAAAAGATCGGCAAAATTCTTGAGTAAATCATGGGTAAGTGGCCTTGGAGGATTCAGATTTTCCAGCTTGATCACAATAGCCTGGGCTTCAAATCCGCCGATTATTATCGGTAACCTTCTCTCTCCCTCCTCTTCGGCCAATACAAGTGCGTAAGCGCCCGATTGTGTCTGACTGTAAGATATTCCCAGAACGCTAAGTTTTATCTTCCTCATAATGGAAATCCGGTCGCAAAACTGTTAAGCTAAATCACAAATATAGTTATATTATTCAGCACAAAAAATATATCAATAGATTTGTATTTAGCCTATTTTTTATATCTTTGCAGTCCGATTTTTGAGAAATCTGAAGGGGCAGTTAAAAGTGGTTTATGCCCGCCTCGCGGAGAAAATTTAAAAGAATAAATTAATGTATGCAATTGTTGACATTGCCGGACAGCAGTTCAGGGTTGAGAAAGGACAAAAGATCTATGTTCACCGCCTGGAGGAAGGAGAGGGTCAAAGTGTAAATTTCGACAAGATACTTCTGATTGATAACGGGGGTAAGATCCTGATCGGTGAGCCTGTTATTGAGGGTGCTTTTATTGAAGGGAAGGTTCTGTCTCATCTTAAAGGCGATAAGGTGATAGTTTTTAAGAAAAAAAGAAGAAAAGGTTACAGGGTAAAGAACGGGCATCGGCAGTTCATGAGTCATATTGAAATTGTTTCGATCAATGAAAAAGGTGCTCCCAAAAAGAGTGCAGTGAAGCCTGCTGAAAAGCCCAGGGCCGAAAAGCCAAAAGCAGATGAACCTGTAAAGAAACCTTCGCCGGCAGCCGAGGCAAAAGATGCGGTTAAGAAAGCAGCAAAAGCTGAGGCTGAAGCTCCTTCTTCAATGAAACCTGAAGCTGAACCTGCAGCAGCCAGGGAAGCAACATTTAAAAAGCCTGCTGCCAAAAAGCCTGTAGCAAAAACTACAGCAGCCAAAAAATCTGCTTCAAAAACCTCCGCAAGTAAGAAATCAACGTCCAGTAAGCCTGCTGCAAAATCAACTACAGCTGCTAAACCCGCTAAAGCCTCAGGTTCCGCTAAAAGTGCTGCAGGAGTGACCATTGCTAAAACCACAAAAGCAGCAGCAAAGCCCAGGGCAAAACCAAAATCAGGTGATAAAGGGAAAAAGGCCGGATAGATATTAATACTCTTAAAACATAAAAATTACATACAATGGCACACAAGAAAGGAGCAGGGAGTTCACGTAACGGGCGCGATTCGGAAAGCAAACGATTAGGCATTAAGCTTTACGGTGGGCAAGCTGCAAAAGCCGGTAATATTCTCGTACGTCAGAGAGGTACCAGGCACTACCCTGGTGAAAATGTAGGTATAGGTAAAGACCATACACTTTTTGCCCTGGTCGATGGAGAAGTTCTTTTTCAAAAGAAAAGAGACAACAGGTCCTATGTATCGGTGAAGCCGGTATCTGAATAGGATAAATGATACTTTGATAACTGGAAATCTATCCCGATCGGGATAAATTCCTACAGTTTTTTTATTTATTTTTGCGACAGGCATCAGTGCCTGTTTTTTTATGCAAACCGAAAATCTCCTTCATTATGCTTACCCTGAATGTAATCCGCGAAAACAGAGACCAGGTTATCGAACGGCTTAAAATAAAGAATTTTGACGCCGGGGAGATCATTGACAGGATTCTGGATCTCGACAGCAAAAGAAGAGAGATCCAGGTTGCCTCTGATAAACTGCAGTTTGAACTTAAGAATATTTCAAAAGAGATCGGTAGACTGAAAAGCGAAGGAAAAAACAGGGATGCGGAAGCGGTAATGCAAAAAACCATCGCAATTAAGAATGACATAAGGGATTTCACATCCAATTTTGCCGAAATTGAAGAGAAGCTTAATGAAGAGCTGGTTCAAATACCAAACATCCCTCACGAATCGGTTACTTCCGGTAAAGGCGGGGAAGATAATGTAAAAGTAAGGGAAGGGGGAGTTATGCCTATTCTTGATGGAGAACCTCTTCCTCACTGGGAACTGGCCAAAAAATATGATATTATCGACTTTGAACTGGGAACAAAAATTACAGGTGCAGGCTTCCCTGTATACAAGGGAAAAGGAGCAAAGCTGCAGAGGGCACTAATCAGTTTCTTCCTGGATGAGGGAGAGAAGGCTGGATTCAAAGAGCTGCTTCCCCCCATCATTGTAAATGAGGATTCAGGTTTCGGAACCGGTCAGCTTCCTGATAAGGAAGGCCAGATGTATCATATACAAACAGACAATTTCTACCTCATCCCTACAGCCGAAGTCCCTGTAACCAATATATACAGGGATGTAATATTGCCTGCGGAGATGTTGCCTGTCAGGAATGTAGCCTACACGCCATGCTTCAGGCGGGAGGCCGGATCATGGGGTTCGCATGTCAGGGGACTTAACAGGCTTCATCAGTTCGATAAGGTAGAGATTGTAGTAATAGCTCATCCCGACAGGTCATATGAAGCTCTGGACATGATGCTTGATCACGTGGAAGGTCTGGTAAAGAAGCTTAACCTGCCCTACAGGGTGATGAGGCTTTGTGGTGGGGATATTTCCTTTACATCATCACTTACATTTGATTTTGAAGTTTTTTCAGCTGCCCAAAAAAGGTGGCTCGAAGTAAGTTCCGTCTCAAACTTTGAAGCATTCCAGTCGAACAGGCTCAAATGCCGGTACAGGGAAAAGGGCGATAAGCAGAACAAGCTGGCACATACACTTAATGGCAGTGCACTGGCACTCCCAAGGATAGTGGCAGCTATCCTGGAGAATAACCAGAATCGTGACGGGATCAAGGTCCCTGAAGTATTAGTCCCCTACACAGGCTTTGAAATTATCAGGTAACCATCTCAGATAACCGTTAAATCATGACGGAAGAAGGCAGATCCTATCTATATGCCGGACTGGCAGTTTTTTTCTGGTCTACAATTGCCACTGCATTCAAACTTGCACTTGCTCAGCTGAGTGTAGTACAATTGCTTTTCATATCTTCTGCCACGTCTGTGTTTGTGCTGCTGATAATCAGTATTTTAGAAGGCAATTTAAAAGAATTGCTCAAGATTGACACTACCTCGATCTTCAGGTCCACCGGACTGGCTTTTCTCAATCCGCTTATCTACTATCTTGTTCTGCTGAAAGCATATACACTCCTGCCTGCACAGGTTGCACAACCCCTTAACATGATATGGCCTATCGTCCTGGTGTTCCTGTCGGTCCCTCTCCTCAACCAGAAGATCCCGGCCAGGAGTTTTGTCGCATTGTTCATATCCTTTATCGGTGTATATCTGATTTCCTCACAGGGCAATCCTCTCAGACCCGGCGCGTCCGACCTTCTTGGTATCTTGCTTGCGGCAGGAAGTTCGATCTTCTGGGCGCTTTATTTCATTTATAACCTTAAGGACAAACGACCGGAAAGCGTTAAGCTATTTTTCAATTTCCTGATAGCAACTATTATCCTGACAATATATATTGCTTTCAGTGGTGGTTTTTCTGCGATAAGCCTGAAAGGAGCGGTTGCCGGTATCTATGTTGGGATATTTGAAATGGGGTTTACCTTTTATCTCTGGTTAAAAGCCCTCAGGCTCGCATCTGCATCCGATAAGATCTCAAATCTGGTTTTCCTTGCTCCCTTTCTCTCATTGCTATTTATAAGTATATTCCTCAATGAACACATATACCTGACAACTCCATCAGGTCTGCTATTCATTATCGGTGGAATTATTTATATGAATTCCGGCAAGAAAAGATATGTAAGCTAAGTTCAGGGTGAAGATCATTTGGTTATATTTGTTCTCAAGTGGTTGAGATTGAACAATCCCTCCGATGAAGAACAGGAGCGAATATGAAAAGACAATACTGGGAATAGACCCGGGGACCAATATCGCCGGATATGGGGTTATCGGTATAAAAAACAGGGAACCGGAATTGATAACTCTCGGGATAATCGAGCTCAGGAAACTAGGGGATCACTACCTTAAACTAAAGCATATATTTGACCGCACGCTGGGATTAATAGATGAGTATAATCCGGACGAGATGGCAGTGGAAGCTCCATTCTACGGAAAAAATGTGCAATCGATGCTAAAACTGGGGAGGGCACAGGGAGCCTCAATAGCTGCAGCACTGTACCGGTCAATTCCCATTTTTGAATACGCACCCAGAAAGATCAAACTCTCAATTACCGGTGTTGGTGCAGCTTCGAAAGAGCAGGTTGCTGCTATGCTTGTAAATATTCTGAAGTTTAAGATGGACGATATTCTGCTTGATGCTACTGACGGACTTGCAGCCGCTTTATGTCATTTTTATCAGTCAGTTAAACCGGCCTCATCTTCTTCCGGTAATTCATGGAAAGAATTCCTCAGGAAGAACCCCGGCAGGATAAAATAGCAATTTCAGGAAAGGGCAGTTGCCAGGGCAATAACGCTTACATTTACATTTATTGCCGATTTCAATTCCTGTACACAACCCTCTATCGTTGAGCCGGTCGTGATTACATCATCAACCAGAAGAATATTCCTGTTTTCGACAGATTCATGATTTTTGAGCCGGAATATCCCATCTACATTCTCCCACCTCCCGTACCTTGACCGGTTGGTCTGCGTGGGATTTCTGACCGTTCTTACAAGAATGTCGGCTACAACCTCAATCCCGGTTGCCACCGATATCCCTTCTGCTATTACCCTGCTCTGATTAAACCCTCTTTTTCTCTCTTTGGATTTATGCAGAGGTACGGGAATAATGAAGTCAATCCCTTCAGTGAATCCGGATTCTTCCAGGATCCTGCCATAGACCATCCCCAGATGTGTCCCTATAGGGGTGATCCCGCCATACTTCAGACTGTGAATCAATTTCTGCATTTTACCTCCCCTCTGATATAATGCAAATGCAGCTGCCCTGTCGATATAACACCTGCCCCAGAAACCCTTTTCAAGCTCATTTTCACGGCGGATATGAAAATCTGTTTTGGGAATATCAAGCATACAGGCAGTGCAAATAATGGTCTCATTCCTAACCAGGTGTTCACCACATGCATGGCAGATCCTGGGGAACAATAATGAAACAAAATCTTCAACTGGCCTGAAGGCCTGATTTAAGCGAGACATAATAAAAAAAATAATCCCGGCAGCAATTCCCCGGGATCTATAATATTCTATCTGAACTCTTTTCCTATCCTTTCAGCGAGCTCCTTGAACTGCTCAGTCGACAAGTTAACCCTGGGTTTGGAAAAACTGATATCCGACTCCGAATTAATCGGCACCAGATGGATATGGGCATGGGGAACCTCAAGCCCAAGCACTGCCACACCGATACGTTCGCATGATACTACTTTCTTGATAGCCAGAGCAACCCTTTTGGCAAATATCATCATATCTCCAAGGAGGTTATCCTCCAGGTCGAACAGATAGTCAACCTCCTTTTTGGGGACCACCAGTGTATGACCCGGATTCAGGGGATTAATATCCAGGAAAGCGAAATAATTATCATCTTCGGCAACCTTGTATGAGGGAATTTCGCCACTGATAATTTTGGTGAATATGGTTGACATTATTCAGGGTTTATATTGAGATCTCGATTATTTCAAACGACATAATACCAGAAGGCACGGTAACCTCTGCTACATCACCTACCTTTTTCCCTAATAATCCTTTAGCAATGGGGGAGTTGACTGCAAGTTTGCCCTGTTTAAGGTTGGCCTCACTCTCAGGCACAAGTTGGTATTGCATTACCATACCATTTTTTTTGTTCTTGATCTTGACAATATTTAATACATGCACCGCTGAAGTGCCGATCCTTGATTCATCAATAACTCTTGAATAGGCGATTTTATCCTCCAACTGGGCTATCTTCATCTCGAGAAGGCCCTGAGCTTCCTTGGCGGCTGCATATTCTGCATTTTCAGAGAGGTCGCCCTTATCGCGGGCATCTGCAATCTGCATAGATAAATTCGGCCTCTCAACTTTCCTGAGATGCTCCAGCTCTTCCCTGAGTTTCTGAAGACCTTCTTCTGTCAAATACATTTTATTCGACATCTGTTTCCCTCCTCTAACAATAAAAACAAAAGAATTCCGGATTCTACCGGAACTCTTCAATTGCAAATATATACAAAAAAAAATTAAATAAAAGTTCAATTAACTTAAAATGATTGGTCAATGGCCTCTAAAAGTATTCCTTTCTTGTCAGGATCTCGGAATAAACTATGGCCCGGGGCAGGTCAAAATCCTCTGCCAACTCAGCTGCCCATGAATCTGGATTACCTGCACTGGAAGTATCCGTCAGGCCGATTTCACCAACTGCCTGTTCAGTTACTGATACCCCTTCATTACTAAAGGCACTGACTTCGGAGATACTGCCTTCATCACTGAATTCTTCCGCCATTGGTTCACTGTATCCTCCCTCCTTCCCGGCACTCAATACAAGTTCCTCCATCTGATCATCAGTCTCCGTCTCATCTGCATCGGCATTCCAGAAATCAGGCTCACTCTGTTTCAACGTATCCCCCTCACCTCCTGTGATGATATCTTCCAGTATCTCATCAAACTTTTTTCTTGTCTGCATACTGCTGTCTCCGGCGATT